>Ga0206131_10001000_pt1 | contig 37745 bp, 35 predicted proteins | sample Helgoland_Spring_FD_148636 | JGI IMG/M metagenome (GOLD analysis project Ga0206131, IMG submission 148636) | Pelagic subsurface seawater microbial communities from Kabeltonne, Helgoland, North Sea - Helgoland_Spring_Bloom_20160517_1 | ecosystem: Environmental > Aquatic > Marine > Epipelagic ... | reverse complement strand
CCGAATTTTATCCTGATAGATTAAGACTATCATTTTACGAAGATATATTAGTTTTTAATGAGTCCAAAAGTCTAATAACATTTGACTATATTAAATCTAAAATATATTCAAAATTACTCATAATTCCACAATTTTTATGGACTAATAATGAAGTAGCCGGAATAGTATGGAACATATTACAAATGAAAATATATTCAAAACCTATGTTAGATACATATAGTTTTATAGATGATGATGAAGTTAATATTGACAAGTATATTAAATTGCTGAGATGTGGTGTTCCTATACAAGCTATTAAAAATAAAATGAGTTTAGAAAAGATAGATTCAAATTTATTAGACAAATTTATTCAACCAAATTCTTCTAACCAAACTTCAAGATTTTCACTACCTATTCCAATATTAGATTTAAATAAAACCAATCTTAAATCTATACCTAAAAAGAAAATTAAACAAAATAATTCTAATTCTAATTCTAATTCTAATTCTAATTCTAATTCTAATTCTGGATTTAGGATGACTATGGATCAATTAAAAAATATTAAACTTAAAAAAACAAATCATAAAAAAATATCACATCCATTTACACATATGAATCCATGCGTAAGTCCCATCGATCTACAAGAGATGATACATAAAATTCTTAAAGATTAGTATATTTAACATTTCTCTTTAACAATATGAAATTTTTCATCATTTTCTATAATTAATACATGAACTCTTCGATGTGTGCATTCTGGTGATTCATCTAATTCACCAAAAGCTTTTGACGCTCCAATATCTACTCTCCATATTTTATTATTATAAGAGGAATTAATACCTTTATTATACATAAATTGTGGGGAATGTCCCATAATCATACCTTTAATAACATTCGAATTATTACGTAAATTTTTTAAATTTAGATTATTTAGTGTTTGTCTAAATGATTGAATGCCGGTGGATTCATCCCATTCATCCATATCACTATATATTCGTGACCAAAATGGTGAATCATTATCATTATCAGTATGATATAATTCGCCAATATTATCAGTGCTATTTCCAAGTAACCAATTTTTTACACTACTGTTTATTGTATTAAGACTATAATTATTAGCACATTCGGGTGATATAGCGCCATGAACAAATATCCAACTTCCAATTTGAATAACTGAGTATCTTGTTAACGCTAGTCTTTTAGATAAAAGACCACCAGGTTTAAATACTTCTAATCGTTCTTTGTATCCAAATGGATATTCTGAGTTTTGTTCATATGAACCATTAAAGAAATTACCGAATTCATAAAATTCCTTTGGACTAACATATCTAAAATCACCATCAACATTCATTAACTCATGATTTCCAAAAATACTAAATAAAGCGCCTCCTTTTTTTTTAGCCTCTTTGTGTAATTTCTCAAATAAACTAATTATTTTTAAATCTGATCCTTCGTCTTTTACTAAATCACTATCTTCTTCAGAACATAAATTATTAAATAATTTAGTAGGTCTAACCCTATCAATCTGATCTCCTAATTGAACAACATATGTATCCCCACCAGTCCAATGAATATTATTAATAGATCTTGAATTATCTGGGATTGAAGTATCAATAACTCCAGCTAATTTTAATGCTTTTATTGCAACCGATAAATCACCATGTATATCTCCTATTGCTACTAATTTGCTAACTTTAGGATACATACATCTATCAATATCATAATTTTGAAAGATATCATTTAAATTGGAATAATTACGTTTTAATGATTTTTTATTAAAAGATGAGAATGATTTTGATCTACGTATTTTATCATTACTATTATTACTATTATTACTATTATTACTATTATTACTATTATTACTATTATTACTATTATTACTATTATTACTATTATTACTATTATTACTATTATTAGAGTGGAAACTATTAGTAGAATTAGATCGTTTTAATTTTTTTAAAGTGCTTATTTCTTTAAGAATAAAATTTTTTAAAGAAATTTTTTTAATATAAGGTTTAGAAAACATATTTTTATGACCATTTAATTGTAATTTTATACCTAAATTAACTAATGATTCACGTGACATTAGATCAATTTGTTTTAAATTCATATTAATATTAGATTATAAAAAAAATAATAATAATTAACCTAGTATGTACGTTTCATTTATCTTCTAGATAACATAATATTATGTATTTTATTATAATTTTCAAAATGAGTTGTATCGTTATTTCTTACATTAAATATTCGTTTTTCTTCTCTTTCTAATTCTCTAGATTTTTCTAATTCTATTTCCATAATTTCTTCGGCCGTTTGTTCCTTTATATTAGATCGCGCTGCTTTAATATCATTAACAGAATTGTAGGATTCTCTATTATTAGCGTTTGTATCAATTAATCTTGATGTTGTATGTGCTTCTTTATAATCAGTATAATTTATAGATTTTGTGTTTCCAGTATAATTATCTATTTTATCTACACCAAGTTCTTCACAATTATTTTCATTATTCATAAATAACTCTTTTGGATTACGATATTGAACTACAGCATCAGAAACTTTAACATTATTTTCAAACATATTATTAAAATTACCTTTAGTTAAACTATTATTTCTAACTATATCTTCACTATCAAATTCATTATCTTTAGACCAATCGCCATATCCATCATCATTAACATTAGATATACGATGATCATTATAAACTTTATTAAATTTATTTACATTAAAATTGTCACTATTAACATTTGTATTTTGATAATTTGTTTTAGTTTGTTTTTCTATATAACTTTGAGAATTATTTTTTAATTCATTAAATTGTTTATCATTTTGTTTTAATTTATAATCTTCATATAATACTTTAAAAGCTTCATTTATAATATTAAAATTTTTACTATCACCATTATTTTTATCAGGATGTGTGTCCAAAGCAAATTTTTTATATTTTAATTTTAAATCTTGAATATCTATACGTTTATTTTTATCATATCCATATAATTTATAAGGATCTATATCACCTAAAATATTTAATTTAGATTTAATTTTTGTTTGTTGGGGGATCATTCTAGGTACATTTAATCTTTCGGCTTCTATATTACGTGTATTTTTACTATTTATAACATTTGTATCCATATGATAATTTGATAAATCATAGACTTTATTTATACTTGAATTTATTTTAACACTATTATTTCTAAATTCATTTGTATAACTATAAAGATCAATAATAAAATTATTTATACTATTAAATTTAGAACTTGGTATCTTATTTTTAATAGATGTTTGTTGTTTCATTAAAATATTAAGTTGGGCTTTAATTTGTTCTATATTATTTGGAAAAATATTAATTTTTATAGTTTGTACTAATTCATTTAATTTAGTATCATTTAATCCATAAAGATTTTTTAATGAATTTAAATAGTCCATTAAAATTTAAAAATAAAAAAAAAATTAATTATAAACTAATTAACACCATCCTATACCTAGTAAAAAATATCCAATTATTCCTAATAATAATCCTAAATGACATCGTAATTTCATTTCTTTATAAATTTTTATCCACGCTTTTACTTGATTTTGTGATTTTAGGTGACTTAACATAAAAGTTGATTTTGGATAAAATAAATAATAGACCCAATTAAATCCAAGCGCTATAACCATAAAAACACATATATTCTGTGTTTTTGATAATATTCTTTTATAAGTAACTAATAATGCTAAAATAGTTCCTATAACTAATCCTTGTATATAAATAGACATACGTTCACTTAATACACTTTTATAAACTTGTAATTGATTATCATCTAATAAACTTTTATAATGAGTGAAATTTTTTGATTTTTTACTAGATAACATCATAACTAACATTGAACCTAATAAAGCAGAACCAACTAAACAATAACTTATACATTCTTTCATATATAAATAATATAGAATATAAAAATATAAAAATTACAAAAAAATGGTAAAAAATAATATTGATATATAATATGTTAGCTTATCACGAATATATTTATTTAATCCATGTAGTTTTAGTTGCTCCACTTCTAATTTATGTAGGTTACATGAACAAAAATTCTCAGAAAATAGCGTTTGACGTTATGTTAATACTTGGTTTAGTTGTATTTTTATATCATTTATATAAATTATACAAATCATTAAGTTATAAAAAAGAAAAAGTTATTTAATAAAAATCTCACTATTTAATTTTTTTTTTAGAATAGGATCCATTTTTATTTTTTTAAATGTCTTATTAAGACGTTCATAATCAATTAAAGGTAATATCGGTTCACATTGCCAAAAATATCTTTTATAGTAAGTATCTATATTATATTTTTCAGGATAATAATCACCTATATCAGATTTAGAAGTCATCAATTTTCTATATTCAGATGGAACAAGATTACTACTCGTTTTAGGAAATATGGATAATAATTGAACTATTGGTGAATATGGTTTAGACTCTTTAAATTTAATTTCATTTAAATGTGTTTCCTTCATTACACTTAATATATCCATTATAGAAGGACAATGTCTATAATTATATTTCCATTTCCAACATTTACATCCTTTAAAATAATACTCAAACGTCCATTTAAGACCAGTAATATAATTTAAACAACATTGTTTTAGATCATCATCATCATATACATTAAGAGCTTTATTGTAAAATCTATATTTCCAATTTTTAGTGCCAATATCTATGTAATGTTCACAATCTTGATTTAAAATAGGATAATTATTTAATAGATCTACTTTTTTATCATAGTCATTATCATGTTGTCTATTAAATCTAAATTTTTTTCGTTTTTTAGACATTTTTAGAAGTAAATCTGATTCATAATTTTTTAGTTCATTAAAATAAGTTTTCACAAAATTCCAATTTAGTGTTTTTTTTTTAGAATTCACTAAATTTTGCTCATAAATTACATATAGTTCAACATATTTTTCTAGTAAAATTGTTAATCCATCATGACGCAAGTCAAATGCTAATAAATGTGGTAAAAAATCATTTCCAACTAAAAAACTTATAAATATATAATCATCTAGCAAATTATTTAATTTATCCATATCAAATAATAATGTTGGATCATTCACTAATATCTTTTCTTGAATATCTTTTATAATATAATATTTTAAATTATCTATATCCAAATACAAAAATGAATCCATAATAGTTTTTCCAAATTGGACTGCTTCTCGTAATAAATAAATATTATTTTTATGTGATACAAAAGATAATATAATTAAATCGGCATCTAATCCATAAATTATTATATTTCCATCTAAATCATTTTTTTTAATATAATCTAAAATTTTATGTTCTCCTTCACCAGGAATATATGAATCACTAAAATATACTTTAATATTTTCATATAATTTATTAGTATTTAGTTCCTTTTTAATTTTTACAGATAATTTATCCATAAATTCAGTTCCAGGTGATATAGCATTCGTATTCCAATTAAATGTATTTATATCTTTATTTTCTTCCTGTTTTATTTTATCTATTTTAGATTTTTCATATATAGTTTTATATCTACGTAATCTTTGTTGATTCATTTTAGCACATGGAGCAACACCATCAATAGCTATATATAATAATTGTGGATTAACCATTTGAACTAATTTTTGTATATAATTTAAAACTTCATGAATCATTTTATTTTCAACAATATTTTGATTAAAATTATTTACACTATATTCTTCTAAAATCTTACGACAACATGGATGTATCGCACAATTTAAATCTAAAAATAAATTATTTATATTATTATCCAAATTATTTTTTATAATAGTAGGATATTTTTCAGATATAATTTTAAAATATAACGGAATTCCCATCTTAAATTAATAAAGATGTATAACTTTAAGTTTATTTAAACTTTATAATTCTATACTACATGAAATTAAACCTGATTATAAATAAACTATATTTAATAACAAATATAGTTAATTATATTTACATATTATTAATAATATCATCACTGATCAGTCTGATCAGTCTCATTCACACTAAAAGATGGAATTCCAATCATATAATCTTCATTTTTATTATCATTATTATTATTAGGTTCATTATTATTTTCATTATTATTTTCGTATTCAAAATCAAATTCAATATCATTATTTGATATTTCATTCATGGGGGGGAAATTAGAAAATTTTTTAAGATATGCTATTTGTGTCATTTGATATTTCTCTATTATATCTACTTTAGATTTATCAAAATCTCTTTCAGTAACTAATACAATATCATTTAAATTAACATATACCCTCCTCATCATTTTCCCTCGGATTACCCCTATTTTACTTATTTTTTCCCAATCTAAAATTTCATTTGTTTTTTCATCAATTTTAGGAATATAATAATCTAAATTTACTCTACCACTACCTAATATTTTAGTTACATAAGCAAAATATTGATTTTCATCTGGTAGAACAGCATTAGTAACTATTGTATTTTTTGCCCTACGATGTTTTTTTCCTCCTTTCCCTTTTGAAGACATATTAATTTAGATTAGAGTAATGTTTTTAAATAATTTTTATAATCTTTATAATTAAATATGGATAAATTAAATTCAATAATATTTATTCAATTAAGATTAAAATTTTTATATAAAATAAATTCAAAAAAAAAAGATTTATATAATGAAATTTTTAATCACATTATTAAATTATCTTATAGAAATGAAAATAATAGAAAATTAAAAATTATATCAAATTATACATATAATATTTTGAATAATGAATTATCTAAAATTTTAGAAAAATTTAATACAATTTCTTTAAAAATAAAAACAATTAAATGTATTATTCTATTAAATAATATTAAAAATGAATTGAAAAAACTAGTATTTAAAATTGGCGCTAAATCATTTAATGATATTATTTATTTTTATTTTAATCTAAATAATTCTATTAAAAATGTATTAAAAGAAGAGTTGGATTTTATAAATGAGTATTTTAAACCTACAAAATTAATAGTATATAATAAACAAATAAAACCATCAACATTATATGAATATGATAATATAGATATTATAGAGGATGAAACTAAAATCCAATATATAAAATTAAAAAAAAAAAATATTACTTTATTTGAACATATTAACAGTTGTAATATTTATTTAAAAATAAATGAAGAAATAATTATTATTACTGGATATTTTATTAAAGATTCACTAAATATTTTAAGAAATACACTAGTTTTAAAAAACAAATATCATGATATATTAAAAAAAATAAATAATATAAATATTGATACTAATTTTAAAAATAATTATATTGAACAATTATCTATAAGAGATTATTTTATATATTCTAGTTCACAAATAATAGAAAATATTCAAAAAGATTATTTTAAAATAATAAATTATTATAAAAATAATATCTCATATATCGTAAAAGATTTTTTAAATAAAAATATAAAAGAACAATTAGAAACAATAGTATTATTATTATTAATAGATAATATTGAAATTCAATATATAGCTTATTTACTTTACGAATTAATTAATAATGATTCATATTTATTAAAATCACAACATTTATCTGAACAAATTTACAATAATTTACATTGGACTTTACAAAAAAAAATTAAGAATAATTTAAATAATATTGAAGATAAAATAAAAGATTATAATTTTAAGATTGAAGAAATCTCATATGAAAAAAGAATTTATCTAATGAAATGTAATGATTATGTGAAACAAAAAGCTATCGAAAAATATAAAGAAGTTACTAATAAATCAAATGATAATGCATCTAAATCACAACAATATTTAGATTCTATACTTAAAATACCATTTAATTTTTATAAAAAAGAAGAAATATTAGTGTTAAAAGATACATATGAATTAAAAATAATTAATATTGTTTCACAAGTTAATAACTATATAAATGAAAATAATATTAATTATCCATTATTAAATAACAAAAATTCATATTTATATATTGATATGGTTGATATAATAAATAAATTAAAAGAATTTAATAATTTAAATAATAATATACTCGATACATATATAAAAAAAAATAAAAATAAAGATATAACTAAAATAATAGAAACAATAAATAAAGATCAAACTATAATTAAATATAAATCAAAAGGTAATAAAAAAGAATTATTAAAAATATTTAATCAGTTTTTTGAAAATAAACAAATAACTAATAATCTTAAAAATAAATATTACAATATTATTAATATAAAATCAAATCCATTAAATTTAAAAATAAATATATTATTAAATGATTGGAATTATTTTATAAATAAACGTAAAAATTATATTGAGAATATAGACACTATTTTAAATAAAGCCATTTATAGTCAAAATGACGCTAAAAACGAAATTAAAAGAATTATTGGACAATGGATTAATGGCAAAATGACTGGTTATTGTTTAGGATTTGAAGGACCACCAGGAATAGGTAAAACATCTCTAGCAAAAAAAGGTATAGCAAAATGTTTACTAGATGAAAATGGAATTTCACGACCTTTTTCATTTATTGCATTAGGTGGATCTAGTAATGGTTCATTATTAGAAGGTCATAATTATACATATGTTGGTTCAAATTATGGTAAAATAATAGATATATTAATACAAACAAAATGTATGAATCCTATAATATATATTGATGAGTTAGATAAAATAAGTAATACTGAAAATGGAAAAGAAATTATAGGTATTTTAACACATTTAACTGATTTCAGTCAAAATGAACATTTTAATGATAAATATTTTTCAGGTATAGAATTTGATTTATCTAAAGTATTATTTATTTTTTCATATAACGATTATAATAAAATAGATCCAATATTAGCAGATAGAATACATAGAATTAAATTTAATTATTTACAAAAACATGAAAAAATACATATTATGAATAATTACATTATACCAGAATTACTTAATAATATAGGTTATTCAAAAGAAAATATTTTATTTGATAGTGATGTTATAGGTTATATTATAGACAATTATACATATGAAGCAGGTGTTCGTAAAATAAAAGAAAAAATATTTGAGATAATAAGAGAAATTAATTTAGAAACTATTATGAATAATAATTTTAGCACTAAAATTGTTGTAAATTTAGATTATGTTAAAAAAATATTCGAAAATAAACCTCAAATATCTCATAAAAAAATAAATAATGAAAATTTAGTAGGTGTTGTTAATGGATTATATGCAACTTCATTAGGAATAGGTGGTATTATAACTATTCAAGTAACAAAATCATTTAATGAAAAGAAATTAGATTTTACTATTACAGGACAACAGGGGGATGTTATGAAAGAAAGTATTTATTGTTCTAAAACAGTTGCTTGGAATATGATACCAGATAATATTAAAAATAATATAAATTCAGACGAATCATTTGGGATACATTTACATTGCCCTGAAGCAGCAACTCCTAAAGATGGTCCATCTGCTGGTGGAGCATTAACATTAGCTATAATATCTTTATTAACAAATATAAAAGTAAAAAGAGATATAGGTTTAACAGGTGAGATAGATTTAAAAGGGAATATTACTAAAATTGGTGGATTAGATTTAAAAATAGAAGGTGGTAAAAAGGCCGGATTAAAAACGATTTTAATACCATTAGAAAATAAATTAGATTATGATATTATTAAAAAGGATAATCCTCAAATATTAGATAATATTGATATTATTGTTGTTTCTTCAATTAAAGAAATAGTAAAATTGTGTTTAGAAGAAAATAGTATTAATTTTAATTTATAAATTTTTTAAAGATTTATAAATATCTATTTCATCATTATTAATATTATTTAATATATGATCACTATTTTTTCCTTTATAATCACATACATAAGATACTAAATTTTCATTATCATTATCAAAATAATTATATGTTTGTTTTAATATATTATTATTTTCACCTGTAGTTGTAATAGTTAAAACATTTGATTTTTTACTTATCAAATTTAATATTTCGTCTTCATTATTTGTTTTAATATTAATTTTTCCTAAAGCAACAATAGATATTTTATAAGTTGTTTTTGGTTTAATATTAATTATTTCTTTTTGAAAATTATCTTTATCTAGTTGTGGTACATTTAATATCTTAATACTATTTGAACCTATACCTAACTCTTTAATTTCTATAATATAAGTGCCTATTTTACATGATGAACTATTAGGTTTTCGCCATTCTAATACTATTATAGGTGTGTTTCCTGCTGAAGTATTTTTTTCATCCGGAAATCCTCTAATTTTAGGTGCTTCAGGTGCTTGAGGTGGCGCTATTAATTTTTTTATCCAAGGACAATATGTATCTCTATCAACCTTTTCAAATTGTTGACCATTCTCGCCTCTGCATTCTAAACATCTTTTCTGACATTCAATTATGTTACAAGCATTTTTAGAATCACACTCATTTATACAGTCTTCTTTATTTTTAAAAATATCATCATTGTCTTTTTTTGTAGTAAAGTCACAATTATTACTAGGATCATTTTTTTCACAATAATAATGATTACAAATATGTTCTTTAAAATTATCATTCCAACCATTAATTTCTACTACTTTTCCATCAAAAGAGTCTATATTCCAATTTCTAAGTTGAATAAATAATTCTGTATTTGTATTATCATCGGTAAATATGTCTTCCTTTTTAATATCTATTTTTATAGCATTATTTAAATTTATCTCTATAAATGGATCTTTATCTTTATCTTTATCTTTAAGTTTTATATTTAACCAGAATTTATATTCATCAACATCATCAACAGTTTCAATTGGTATCTTTTTATTAAATGATTCGTCCTCTGAATCGTCCTTGTTGCCTGAAATATTTAACTCTCCTGATACATTTATATTGAAATTTAAAACATATATATTTTCAGTATTACTTGTTGTTGTTGTTAATGTCATTATATTTCCATTAAAACTTTTTTTAATATTAAAATAAAGACCAATGTTTTTAATATCTGAAATGTCATTGTGCTTTATTTCCATACTATGTTCTTTCATATCATAAAAATAATATTCTTTTTCAGAAAATTTAGTACCTACATGTTTTAATAAATTCTCCCCACCCAACTCCTCCCATGTGCAATTTGAAATATTACTCTCATCCGTGGTCGTTATTGTACTGCTTGTAGGAAGCATGTTGCCACCTTCATTTTCACTTGATGTACATATAAAGTTTAAATCTATATTAAAATGTTCTAAAGTATTATTATTTTTTTTTAAATAATACCATATAATTAAAATTATTACTAACATAATTGAAATTAATATTTGTTGTATTTTCATTACAATATATAAATATTTTAATTATTTTGTACAACGGTCAAAATTACCAATTTTTAAGTTTGTAGGTAATGTTATATTATTTAATATTAATGTGTTAATAATTGATTTAACAGTTTTAAAAGTTATTAAATTAGATATCATTCCTATCCCAGAAGAATTATAAGCTTTTATACCTAGGGTATATGATTCTCCAGGAGTTAAATTTTTAATTATATATTCACATTTTTCAGAGCATCTAATTATATCAATCCATTCTATTCGTAATCCTTCATCTTTTTTATAGGTTTTATAAAATAATGCCACATATCCTTTTGTAGGATCACCTAGTCCTGATTCTGATGATGTCCACTCAAATGATGCTGATCTACCATCATATGATATTATAGGATTATCAATATTAGGTGGATATGGACGACCTGATTTAGAATATTCATCATTATTTAAATAACTACTTTTATTAAGCCAATAACAATCATTACCAACACATTGATTACATTGTTTATTACAATATTGTGTACTACATTTATTTACTGGTTTAATACATTTCTGCATACAATCAATAGAATGTCTACTTTCATTAATTTTAGAATTAAAATGACATTCTTTTATATCTTTACATTTATAATCACATACAGATTTGTTACACTGTGTATCTTCTAAACATTTATTTATACATTGTTCTTTAATAAATAAATGTTGATCAGATTCTTTTTGAGGATTATAAATACATTTTTCTTTATCTAAATTAAATTCAAAATTCCCTAAATATCCATTTAAATATTCATAATCATAGTCATAATTATAACCAAAATATATAGGCGCTGGTTTAAATTCTAATTTACCTTTTTCTACAATACTAGGTTTTATACATTTACTGTATTTGTTATCATATTGACAATCATAATTTTGAATATCTAAACTTTCTACTTTAATATCATTACTATCATTTGATATAGAACATGTTATATTATGTTTATTAACTTTAATATCAATATTATATAACGTATTTGTTTTTATATTTAAATTAAATTTTTTATGCGTGGTATTATTTAATTTCAATTTAAAATTATGCGTCTCATGCGTATCTATAATTAAAGACCATACACCTATCCCTGAGTGAACAATAATATATTCATTACCATCAACTAAATTATTTAATAATAGTGAAAATTTAAAATGTGTATTTAAATTATCTATTTCTTTTAATTCAATATAACTGTTTTTTCCATTTAATTCATATAAATTTTTTATTACATTATAACATTTTCCTATATTATCATAACCAATAATACATCTACCACCATCACATACTGAACTTTCTAAACATCCATTATCTTTATTAGAGTTATTAGTATATAAAGCGTCATTATCTAACGATACAATATTATGTAATATTAACTCCTGATTTGATATATTTAAATTTAATGTATTGGTTTCATGAATTATAACACTCTCTATTTTAGTCTTTATGTCTAAATCATCTTGAAGATTTGGATTTAAATATAGTTTATATTTTGAATAATTTTCGTCAATATCAGTTATAGTATAAATTTGTTTTTTAATTTTAAGTTTGTCACCTATTAAATAATTATTATTTGTAATTTCAATATAATCATATCCCTTATAAGAATTATTTACTAGACTATTATCAAGTTCTCGTGCTGCTGTAGTTATGGTTGGTGCTGCTGCGGACGTTGTTGTTTTTATTGTAGAAGGCATTGTTGTTTTTATTGTAGAAGGCATTGTTGTTTTTATTGTAGAAGGCATTGTTGTTTTTATTGTAGAAGGCATTGTTGTAGTAGAAGGTCTTGTTGTAGCAGGTCGTGTTGTTGTAGAAGGCATTGTTGTTTTTATTGTAGAAGGCATTGTTGTTTTTATTGTAGCAAGTGTGGTGCTAGCTGCAGTGGTGGGGACGCAAGTGCCACACATCACTGGGCATTTTTCTCCGACTTTATTCCCGTCATCCGTATCACAGAGGGAGTTGGCGGCGGGGATTTCACACGGATCAGAGGGGTCTTCTATCCCGTTGCACGTCTTCGCCGATTGATCTTCGACATAAATAAAACCTTCCATCGATTCCCCCGGATGTTTTTCACAACTATATGTAAATAATTTATTATTATCATCTTGATTAAAAGTTATACTTTTTGGGAAAGGATCGTAATTATAAGCTGTACTCCACAACAATGGTTCCATTATGTCATCTTTCCATATAAGTGTATGATTTTTGTACGTCGGGTTCCAAGTTACCGTCATTCCAGGTTTTATAATTATTTTTTTATTCGTTACAAAATTTTCCGCCCAGGTAATTTCTATTGTGTCTCTGTATCTTAAATCTGTATAATCATTTATGTCTGCCGGTTTTTCATTATCTTGGAAACCTTCTTTAGTTTTAGAACTAAAATTAAAATATAGTAAAGTTATTAATATTATAATAAAAACTAAATATTTCATACTTAATATAATAAAATAAAAAAAAAACTAAATATTATTTTTTCTACATTTAAATACATATACACATAAATATTTTAATATAATGGCTACAAATAATGTTAGAATTATAACTAAATATAACATATTATCATAGAAATTTAATATCATACTAATCAGTAATATTTTTTTTAATATCTTTTATATTTTTTAATGTTCCCATTAAATAATTAATTTTATTTTTTAATATGTTTAATACAACATTTTGCGCTATTTTTCTTGAATTAATTAAAAGTTTAAGTTTGTGATTATAATTTGATTTATTATTATCAGTCATTAATGGTAATTCAGTATTATGTGTTTTTTGTTGTATTTTTTTATTTATTATTATATTATTTAAATATGTATCTATATCAGGTGATGTTATATCAATTTTATTTAAATCAAAATTAAAACCATCACTAGAACTTTTTATATCATTAAACATTTTCATATATTTTTTATTTATTTGCCCTTCTTCCAGTGTTTTTAAACGGTCTTGAATATTAACACTATTGACAAAAAAATGTTCTTTTTTTAAATAAAAAATAAAATAAACTAGTAAAGATATTAGTATTAGTATTATTACATTTATCATTAATATTTATATATAAAAAAAATAATAGTAAATAAATTATAATACTAAAAAAATGAATATTTAATGTATGAAATTTCTATAATAAAATGTGGTAATAAATATAAAACTACATTTAAATTCATAATTGATAATATAATACCCAATATTAATATAATTAAACTAATTTTCTTTAAAGGTAGTATTTTATTTTTTTTAAAATAAATAAGAAATCCTCTAATTAAAATAAATCCAGCCAAATACCATGATAGTAAATTTCCTAATTTACATACTTTAGATGTAGGTGTATCACTTTTACCTATAGGATGATATAAAAGGTCATTACTAAAATATGTAATTGGATGGGCAATACTATATGTTGTTTTAAAATAATTTAATACATAAATTATATATAAACTATGAATTAACGCAAATAAAATTATCATTTCTATAAAATAGTGTTTAGATCTTTTTCTGAAATATTATTTATTACTATATTATTTCTATTTATATCTTCTTTTAATTCTAAAAACTTAAATTTCGCATTAGAACAATCTTCATCATCACTATCATTTTTACAATCTCCACACGCTGTACAATCATCATCACAATCATCCCATTTTCCTGAAATATTGAGTACTTTTTGACATTTACTAACACCATTTCTAATACGACACTTACATCCTTTACAAGTAGGAAGTTCTTTATCATCAGCTTTTTTATACTTTGGATCTTTCTTACATATTGATTCCTCATATATACATCCAATTGTTGTTCTACATTCTCCGGCACTTAAATTGGAACAATCTTGACATTTTTTACAATTATTACATTTCCACTTAGGATCACACCCCCATGTCACACCATCTATTTGTTTTTTACATTCTTTTTTTTCTTCACCATCAGAACTTTGAAGACATGAACACCCATAACATTTATGATATTTTGAGTACCCATCATATTCTGTTAAATCAGGTATTTTATTATCTTTACACTTAGGTTTGTTGGTTTTATAATTTGGGTAAAGATCTTCAAATTCATAATCAGCTTTATATTTGCTTATATATTTACTAAAAATGCGTTCATCATCTTCACTATCTGATATAATATTATTATTATTTGAAATAGATTCATTACTATTACTATTGTTGTTACTTAATACATTTGTAAGATCATTTGATTTGTCTAATTTATCTGAATCGTCTAATTTATATGAATCGTCTAATTCATCTGAATCGTCTAATTTATCTGAATCGTCTAATTTATTTGAGTTATAATCTATAATATTGTTATCAATAAAATTTAAATATAACCAAAAAAGAATAACAATAAGTTCTATTATTATTATAATTTGTTCTATAACATTTTCTGATAATTTATTTTTTAAATATAATTTACATGTATAATAAATAGACACGATAATAAGAAGTATTTCAACAAATTTTTTTAATAAATTTTTATTATAATTTACACTCTCTGTAGTATTATCAGTTATTTTATCGGTTAAATATATAATTATATATATTTGTATAAGAAGTAATAAACCTAATGTAATAAAAATATTAATCATATTAATATATAAAAATATAAAAATTATGTAATAATCAATTAAAATTTATAATTAAATTTTTTATAGATAATTTATTCCGTTTACTATTTACTTTTTATTTCTTTGTAAACGTTTATTTATACTTTATATTTTTTAAAATTTCCACCACCCGCAGATCCAGATCTTATACTTTTTCTTTGTCGTAAGGTATTAGGCAAAGCTCTTTGTCTCGGTCCCTGCGTTATATTTCGACTGTGTCTTTGTTCTGCTCTGTCAGGTCCCGTTAATGTACTAACACTTTCAACATGTTTCATTGATGCGTTTGATCTTGCACGCATTTCATTTTGAAGTTCTTCGTTTTTTTTCTGTATATTCTGTGTTAACAAATCTGTCTTAGTTTTAATATCTATTAAACTTTGATTAATTTTTAATGCTTGATTTAACCATTCATTTCTATTTCCTAGAGATGGTGAATTAGTTCCTTTCAACATATCTTGTTTTTTAATATATGACAAATATTGTTTTTCATTACCATCATAATCTTTTTGTTTTTGTATTGCTTTCTTATATCCTATAGATTTACTATGCCCTAATGTATCTCTAATTAAAGGAACCACCAAAGCCCAACTCGCTATTTGAGTTCCGTCAGAAAGTTGACGCATCAACCAATTCTGTTGTTGCCTATCATTCGATTTTAGTCTATCAGATACTCCAGTATGTTCCTGTATCAATGTTATACAAATTGCGCTGGTACAAATACAACAAGACAATCCTATAAGTGCTCCACACTGAGGACCACATTGAGAAATCATATTAGTAATTGGTTCTGTAAATGTGCTAGCTGTCCCTGAAAATACCGACCCTACACTAGAAAGAGGGACACCTATAATCTTTCCTACAGAAAACCCTCCTAATGTAAAATCAGAAAATGACGAACCTAAAGTAGATGCCCCAGCCCCTAATGCCTTTGGAATATCTAAAAAATCTTTGACTGCAGTTCCCCCTGAAATTATCATATCACGAACTAAATATCCTGAAGTAGCGCCACATGTTGCCCCACATAACTTTGCTTTTGTATCTTTGTATTCATATTCTTTTACTCCAGATTTAACTGCTTCTCCATACTTTTGCCATTGTTTTGTTGCGGATTCTATTTCTGTATCCCATTCTTCGTTAAGACTTTGTAATGTTATTTTTATAAATTCTTCTCGCTTTGTATCAATCTCCTTCAACTCAGTCTTCATTGTGGTTAACTCATCTTGTATTATTTTAATATTTTCAGCAAATATTTTTGACAAACTATTAGAAGCACCAGTTTGTAATGCAACAACTGCAGTCATACTATCAATATCGGTTTGTTGTCGTCTTTGTTCTTGAAAAACCATTGTTTGTTGATTTAACAATGCATTATTGGCAAGTTGTAGATTACCCAATTGTTGAAAACTTTCCGAAACATCAGAGGTGTTTGTAGGAATAACCGACATTGGTTGTTCTATAATAATTTCTGAATTTGATGATCTTGGTCCCCTTGATTGTCTTGGTTTTGGTATAGGTGGTCTAGAACCACCTCGTTTAGATCTTCTTCGTTTAGATCGACCTCTTTTAGATCGTCCTCTTTTAGATCGATCTCTTTTAGATCGACCTCTTTTAGATCGTCCTCTTTTAGATCGTCCTCTTTTAGATCTTCTTCTTTTAGAGTCTGTTAAATAATTAATGGTTGCTTTTTTGATAGTTTTTTTTTTTAATAATTTTAAACTATTACTAGATGAATAACTGCCTTTTGTATTTAATATTGTTTTTATCTTTGTTGAAAGATTATGATGTGATATAATTGCTTTTTTAAAATTAGATGGTAATTTCTGAAATAATGGTAAAAACTTCGATATTTCTGATGACAAATATTGTTGTTTATCTTTTTCGGTCATCATCATTGTATGTTTTAATATATCATTTTGCGCTATTAAATGAATTAAATTTAAAAAAAAACTTAATGTATCTTTTAATTTTTGCTTCTTTTTGTATAAAGTTGTATTAATGTTTATTGTCATTTTTATAATATATACAAATATTAAAATTAAAATTAAATTATAATGTATTTAAAAAATTAGTTACTTTATTATCCAATTCTAATTCATTTTCATTTTTAGAACTATCTAAATCCACTCTTTCTTTAATAGATTCAAGTGATTTTTTAATAGATTTTTGTTTTTCTACTATAGACATTTGTTTTAATCCATTACTACTCAAATACATCATAATAATTATTATAATACCAACAATACCAACAACTAACCATGAATAAAAATTATTTATTTTATTACTTTTTCGGTTCATTGCTATATTTAGGAATACTGGAACTAAACAACCTAACGCTATAAATATAGCTTCTAAAAGGGGCATATAACTATTTAAATGTTTCATAAAGAAACTATTATCTACATCATCATCACCAGTTATTGAACCATCATATCCTGTACTATAAATAAATAAATTTATTAAACCAGCGCCTAATATAGCGCCAATAAAATCTGAAAAGGTATTACCAAGCATAGCCTTTGAACCATCTATTATATCATATTTATCTTTTAAATTATCTACATAATCATTTGTTATATTTCTATCTTTTAGAATATCATCAGGTACAATTAATTTTGAACAATTAAATTTTTTAATACTATTAGATAAATCTTTTAATCGTTTATCTTTTCCAATAATATCTTCAAATCTTAATACTTGATTTATTATTCGTCTCCAATTACCAGACGCCCATTCATTAATTATTTTTAAATTATCTTTAATATTATCTTTATGATCTAAAAATCTATTATCTGTTGAAAATGGTGATAAAAATGTCTGTAAAAATGTATCATCTAAAGCTTCAGTGCCTAATTTCATTCCAAAATTATCTAAAAATCCAAAAACTATAGAACTTACACCCAAAGCCATAAACATACCAATTAATGAAAATTTTTTACCTTTTATATAATTAATTATTTTGTCTTTACTAAGTATATAAATATTAAATATTGTTAGTATAATACCAACAATAACCAAGAAAAATATACCACTATATTTATCTTTACCGGTTTCTTGTCCTGAAGTTATTAATACTGATACAAAATAACACGCGACAAAAAAACTAACCATTGCAATGAGAGGTAAAATAAATTTATTTAACAGTTTATTATCTTTATATTTCTTATTAAATGTTTTAATATTAAATAAACTAGCTATAAAAGATAACATCAAAATAAAAATTATAAAATAATTAACAAATCTACTAATCATATAAATTATAATAATATTATAATTCTATTTCTGGCATAGGAATATTATCTGTAATATCACTTTTAATTTGTTTACTTGAGAAATTAATACCTACATTTTCTGAACAATAATCTTCACCAACCCAATTATCTATATCATCTAATTCTATTTCTTCATCTCCATATATATCAATTAATTTTGTTTCATCAATCAATATATTACTATCTCCAGTTCCACAAGGAGGAATTTGTCCCATCATAATATTGGATGAAACACCTGTTAAATTATCAACTTCACCAAATATAGATGCTTTAAATAATTGATCTGTTGTTTCTTCAAAACTACATTTAGCTAAAGGACCAATATTTCCTCTATTTATACCAAATCTATCAATCGACATTAAAGATCCTCTGTTAGTCATAGTATCAACTAATAATGATAAATGTCTATAATTTACATATTCTCCACTAGATTCAATAACTTCTTTAATTTCCTTTAATAATAATGTTCTTGCTGCTTCTATTCCTAATAATTCATATACTTCATAAATATCATTTGAAATTGTTCTAGTATAATCTATCTTATCTGAATTTAATATTGATAGTAAATTAATACCATTTGTATTTAATACCCATTCTTCTTTTTGAACGTATGAATTATCTTCTAACTCAAAATGTTGTTTATTTTTATACATAGATACGGATGAAATATCTTTAATACCTTTAATTATAACATTTTCTCTAATATCATTGGCAATATTTTTTAATATATTTACATCATTATCATCTGATTTTTTTATTTTTAATAATCTAATTCTAAATATTAATTTAGTTGAATTATCATCATTATATTTACACGAAATTTCATCACCATATAACATATTAATCTTATAATATATATCCTCCATAGTAATATTTTTATTAATCATTTCTTGTTTATCAAATTGTATTCTTATAATCATATTAGATTGTGATTCCGATTGACATTCAGGATTTATATCATTAAATAATTTATATATTCTAAGTAAATCTTTATCTTCTTCTATTTCTGTATTATTATCATCAGGATCATAATATATATTAATAGATTTAATTAAATTCTTAACCGATGTTAATTCAATATTGTTTAAAATTTCATTTGCTAAACTTTTATCATATTTATATGCTTTATCTAAATAAATAGTTGTTGATGGTGATTTTTGATTTTTAGAAATATGCAGTAATTCCTTTAATCTTGGAACTCCACGAGTAACATTTGATTTACTTGAAACACCTGCAAAATGAAATGTATTTAATGTCATTTGTGTAGCTGGTTCCCCTATAGATTGTGCTGCTATAGGTCCCACCATTTCACTAACATCAATTTTGCTATTATTATATTCCAATTTAATTGTTTCTATTAAATAATCAAATCCTAATTTATTAAGTTTATGATTTTTTAATATTTTTTTAGGAGATAAATAATCATATATAAGACAAATAATTAATTCAACACCATTATCATTTTCTTTACGCAGGTATCTTTCTAATTCATAAATTTTATTAATTATATATGTTGGATTAATATTCAATAAAAGTGTATTTAATGAAAATGTTTCTTTAACACTATTTATCAATCTATATAAGTTAATTGGAAACCTTATAATACCATCTACACTATTTTTAAATACATAACTTTTTAGAAAATGGTATTTTTCAAATAATTTATTATAATATTCGTCCAACTTTTTATTATATTCTTTATCAGTTTTTATTTCTGATACAACCCCTTTATTTAAATAATCATCATAATTTTCATTAATATCAAATTTATAAATTAATTCTAATTGATTGTAATTTTTAGTTAATAAGTCACACGTTTGATTTATAATTTTAACATAATGCATACCATCTTCACCATATACAAACTGAATTATATTTCCATATGCATTTCTAACCGAAAGATCATAATATATTTTTAAATCTTCCATAGCTTTAATAAGTTTTCTTTGGATATAACCAGTTTCAGATGTTTTAACTGCTGTATCAATTAAACCTTCTCTACCACCCATTGCGTGAAAGAAGAATTCATGTGGTTGTAATCCTTGAATAAAAGATGATTCAACAAATCCTTTACTTTCTGGACTAATATCATATTTTGTAAAATTAGGCAATGTTCTATTATTAAAACTACTTGGAATTCTCTTACCATCAACATTTTGTTGACCTAAACACGCAATCATTTGTGCTACATTAATAGTTTTACCTTTAGAACCTGCTGAAACCATATTAGTCATTCGATTATTATTGGTTAAACTTTCTAAACCAACTTTACCTGCTTCAGAAATAGCTTTATTTAATAAATTATTTACACGTTTTTCAAATTCAGCTTCTTTTGATTCGGAAATTGTATTTTCAAAAATTTGTTTATGAACATGCGTATTTAATTTAGACACTTGCTTTTTAGTATTAACAATAATTTTATTAATTTTTTCATCTGTTTGTTTATTGGCAACTAAATCACCTATACCAACACTAAAACCAGTTAATACTAAAAATCGTGTTACTATATTTTGTAAATCATCTAATACTTCTTGACACACTTTGGATCCATAATCATTAAATACAATATGAATAAGACCTCTAGTTCCGCTATTTAAAATTTTAGAATCAATACGACCTTGAATTAAAACACCATTTTTAATTATAACATAATTTAAATTATCTTCTTTTAAATCATCATTATAAGAATTATTTTTCATTTCTAAATTTAATGTTTTAGGAAACGCCATTGATATTAGTTGTCTTCCAGACCATCTTTCAAAAGGATTCGTTTTTTCAGGTTTAGGTAGTTCACCATCAAATTTATCAATATATATTAGAATATTCATCATTTCTTCTCGGTTTAAATAAACATCATCATTTGTTATTCTATTAATACCTAATAAAGAATCTTGAACCAATGAAATAACTGGTTTATGTTCTCTTGGTGATATAATTTGTAATGGAACTAAAGTTAAATGTAATAATTCTGCTTTAGTTTGTACTGATTGTGGCACATGCATATTCATTTCATCTCCATCAAAATCAGCGTTATAAGGTTTTGTTACACTAACATTTAATCTAAAGGTATCATAATCCATAACTTTTACTCTATGACCCATCATACTCATTTTATGTAATGATGGTTGTCTATTAAATAATACTACATCATCATCATCTAAATGTCTATGGACAATATCACCTTCATTTAAAATTATATTATATACATCAACATATTGTAATGATGTGGTCTTACCATCTATTTTTTTCTTAATACTTTTAGCGCCTGGATGCTTAAATGGTCCATTTCTTATATATTTATATAAAGTATCTTTATTATATTTAGTAACTATATCTGGATACGTCAAATTCATAGCAATTTTCTTAGGAACACCTAATTGATCTATTTTAATATTTGGATCTGGGGTAATAACACTTCTAGCAGAATAATCAACCCTTTTACCCATAAGATTACCTCTAATACGACCTTCTTTACCTTTTAATCGTTGTTTTAATGTTTTAAGTGCTCTTCCAGATCTATGTACTGCTGCACTAATCCCTGGTAATTCATTATCTACTAATGTAGCAACATGATATTGTAACACTTGTGTCCATTCATCAACCGTATTTTCTAATGATTTTTCATTTTCTATTTTTCGTTTTAAATGATTATTTGTTTTAATAATATCAATTAATTTATGAGTTATATCATCTTCACTTCTCATACCTGCACTTTGTCTTACAGATGGTCTAACAGATGGTGGTGGAACAGGTAATATAGAACATATTAACCAATCAGGTCTACACCATTTAGGTGATAATCCTATAGCATCGCAATCTTCATCTGTAATTCTTAAAAATATTTTATGAATAAATTCAGCTGTTAATAATTGTTTATTGTCTGATTCTAATTCATCTGATATAGTCTTATCTTTCCATTCAGCATATATTTTAGAAAGTCCATCTTTAACGAATTTATTTGGTTGTAAAGCACCACACCCACAATTATTAGAAGTTCCACAAATATTAACTTTAGAGCATTTTTCTACAACTAAATTAAATAATTTTTTTTTATCTTTAATACCTATTAATTCTGGATCATTAATATCAATTAATAAATTAGAACATCTAATACAAATACATTTTAATATCTTTATAACTATTTGAATAAATTGAATGTGAAATACTGGTCTTGCTAATTCAATATGACCAAAATAACCTGGACAAAATCTATTATCTAAATTATCTGTAGGACAAATTTTACCATGATCAATTACACCCATTCTAGGATCAAATAAACCTTCTATAATAGGATCACCATGTCCATCATATAATACAGTTTGTGTTACATGAACTACTGACCTATTTTTAATTTCATCTGGACTTAATACACCAAATTGAACTCCTTTTATTTCTTTAATATTCTCAGTGTAATTTAATTCATTATAAAGAGATGACATTTATAATATACTATATATATTTTTTAAGTTTGTTTTTATTTAATTATTCAATTTTAATTAAATAAAAAATAACTTAAAACACAATTATTAATATTACATATGTTACTATATCTATTTGGGTTCGGAATATTTATTATACCATTATATTTATTTAAAAATAAACTAATTTATAATTTTTTACTATATTATGATTTATTTTTAAATTATAATTGTAAAAATATATCTTATACTGGAATTAATAATAAACATATAATAAATACAAATAATATTAATAATATTAAAAATTATGATATAATATTAGTTAATTTTAATGTTAATAATAAAATTAAAAGAACTTTTTATAAAAATAATATAGAGTTTACTTTAAATAATATACCTAATTATAATAGTCAAATAATATTAGCAACTATTGATTTATATAATAATAATAAAATTATAATAAAAGATATAGATATTACAAATGAATTAAATCAATTTATGTTATATAATAGTAGTTTAAGTTTAACAAATTCTAAATTAGATAAATTATTATGGATTTCATTAATAAATAATAAATTTAATTATGAATATTCGGCAGATTTAATCATTAATTATAAATTAATGAAAGATGATATCACAATTGTTAATGGTAAAGAAATAAATATTTTAGTTAAAGATGGTGAATTAAATTATTTATAATATTTTCACTTAAAATTATTTTTACTTAAAATTATATTAAACTATATAAATAGGTATGACTAATCCTGAGACATATCATAAATTAAATTGTAAGTGGAAATTTTGGTTTCATGACCCATTAGATAATAATTGGAAATTGGATAGTTATAAAGATATATATACAATAGAGTCAATAGAAAGTTATTATAAATTATATTCATTTTTAAATAATAAAATAATAGAAAATTCAATGTTATTTTTAATGCGTGATACTATAGATCCTCTTTGGGAAGATAAAGAAAATATTAACGGTGGATGTTGGTCATTAAAAATACCAAAAGGAAATATTTTTGATATTTGGAATAATATATCTATAGCTTTATTGTCAGAATCTATATCAAACAAAGATACAATTAATATTAATGGTATATCAATAAGTCCAAAAAAAAATTTTTGTATTATAAAAATTTGGACAAATAAAAATATAAATAATATAAAAAATCTTAATACTATTAAAAATTTATCTTATGATGGTATTATTTTTAAACCACATAGTATTTAATCATTATCTACTTTAGGTGCCAAACATAATTTAATTTCTCCTAATGAGGCAACTGTATATTTAATTATAAGAGGATAATCATTTTTTAAAAATAATTCTATAGTATTACATAAATTTGTACATTTACTAAATAATACAAGATGCTTTAATGCAAATATACCTTGTACTATTTCATCTGGATTATGATTCTTTAAAAATGTTAATCCTGTATTAGCTTCACCAATACATGTTTCTTGACTAGCAAAATGACCTTTACAATTAAATATTAGTTGATTATCTAAACTTTTTATTTCAATATCATCTGCTAAATTATGCATATCTCTACAAATTTTTTGAAAATCAACCGATGGAATCGTTATTACGGAATCAAATGTTGCAGGTGGTATTTGAATATTATCTTCGTGTAAATCCATTAAATTTAATTTATAATTAGTAACAGAATTTTTTTCACTGTTTTCTATTCTTATACATAATACACTCTCATTTTCTTCTTCTAAAAATAATGAAAGTGAATCATTATTACCCATTGTTTTGATAAGTTTAAATAAATTTAGCATATTAACACCTAATATTCTTTTACTTTTACAATTAAATATTTCAAAATTTTCACTATTTAATTTTAAATGTACTAAAACTGTATGGGATGAATCCATAGCAATAATTTTTATTCCAGATTCATCAAACTCAAAATTAGCGTCTGTTAATATTTCTTTTAAAGCCTCTATTAATACTCTAAACGCAGCCGACTGAACGGTTTTTATTTCTATCAAATTTACCATATTTTTATATAATAAGAAATTCTTTAAATATTATTTATATTATTATTTATATTATTATTTTTTAAATATAATCAATTTCTAATAATATTATACCTGCAATAACAGTACATATTAAACTACCCAATATTTTATAAATAATTTTTTTACCTATTTTATTATCTTTTAATCCATCCATACTTTTTTTTAAAAAAAATATAGATCCAACTAATAATATAACTATCATAAAATACATTCCTAGTTGTTTAGTATATCTACTTGGATTAAATTTAACTAAATTTTTTTTTTCTTCAGAATGATCTATTTCTAGTAAATTATCTGATATTATTTTAGGTAATACATTTACTAATTTATTTCTTAATAATAATATAACTGGTATAAGCATTATAACAAAAAATATTATTATAGCAAAAAAATCTGGACCAAAACGTCCAATAGTAATTAAAAATCCAATTATAATAGTAACTAATACTACAATCATTGTATATGACTTAATTTTATATTCATGTTTTTGTTTTATAGTTTCACTTAATTGTAAATCACTCATTAATATTTAATAATATTTTAAATTAAACTATTAAATTTAGTATTAAATAACCTACTAAAAATAATAGTGCCGCTAAATATAAGTAATTTTCTTTTTCTATTTTTATTACTTTAAGAATAAAATTTTTACTGTCTTTATGAGATAATAAGTAAAATAAACATGTAAATAATAATGATTTTAATATTAAATTCTTAGTTAACATTTCACCTAAATTACTTTTATTATCTCCTACAAAATTTTCTATTGAACCAACAAATGGTTCTACTGATGTAGTAGTAGGTTTTTCTTCTTCTTCTTCGCCTTCATTTGTTTCTACTACTGATGTAGTAGTAGGTTTGTCTTCTTCTTCTTCTTCTTCTTCTTCTTCTTCGCCTTCATTATCATTTTCATTTTCTTCTTCACTATTTTCATTTTCATTTTCTTCTTCACTATTTTCATTTTCATTTTCTTCTTCACTATTTTCATTTTCATTTTCTTCTTCACTATTTTCATTTTCATTTTCTTCTTCACTATTTTCATTTTCTTCTTCATTATCATTATCATTATCATTATCATTATCATTTTCATTTTCACTATCATTATCATTAAAAGGTTCTTTTACTTCTTGATAACATTTTCCTCCAAATGTTAAATCTTCACTGCTACATAAATGAACTTTTATTGTATTATTTTTCATTTTAATATTATTACACGCATCTCCTTCAACTTTAAACATTTGTTTATTTCCATCACTATCAGATGTTTTTAGAAAACATTTTTTTTTTGTTTCATGATTATCAAACCTTTCATATAAAGGTGATCCAAGAGTAGTAAAATATGACATTTATATATTAAACATAGAAAAAATTATCATATTTAATTTCTAAATATTTATATAATGGATATTAAATTAATTATAATTATATTAGTTATATTAGTATTGTATTATAAATATAGTATTTATAATTCAAAAGAAAATTTTCAAATCGAGATTATTACTAAATTTAATAATAAATTAGATAAAATTATTGAAAAAAAAAAAGGTAAACAAAAAAAAGAATTTATTAAAATAAAAAATTCTGAACTAGTTGATCCATCTAAAAAATTTCTTTATAATAATAAAATTGTTATAACAGGCGCTACAAGTGGAATAGGTTATGAAGTTGCTAAAATGGTTAACAAATATAAACCATTTTTAGTTATTTGTGGTAAAAAAAAAGAAAAGGTGTTAAAAATTGTAAATGATTTTAAAAAAATAAATGATAATGTATATGGTGTCTGGGTTGATTTATCTAAAAAAAATGGTGGAAAAGAAATGTATGATGCTATAAAAAAACATATTAATACTATAGATATATTAATAAATAATGCTATAATTAATAAAGGTTCTAGATTTTTAATGTCTAAAGATAGTAATGATTGGGAAAATGAAATAGCAGTTAATATAAATGGTAATATAGTATTAAGTCAAAAAATAGCGTATTCTATGAGAATTAGAAAAATTAAAGGAAGAATTATAAATATAAGTTCGAATAATGTTAAAGAAAGTAATACTAAATTAAATTCAGGTAGTGATATTTTAACTAAAAATATGATTGAAAAATATAGTAATCTTTTGGCAGATGAATTGTATCCATATAAAATTGCAGTAACTACAATACGTTTAGATGAAAATTATAAATCTAATAAAAGTAATTATAAAAATAAAATATACACTAAATATTTTGGTAATATATTTGACATAAATATGGATAAATTTACACCATTATTTATGTATACTATTAAAGCACCATTTCATGAAATATCTGGTAAAATAATATCAAGTGATTCATTTAAACAAAATATAGAATTATCTAAAATTATTCCAGCACATCAAATGAAACTCAATAAAACCTATAAAGATTTCAATTTTAATACATTTACAAAACAAAAAGATAAAACATATTTAGTTAAACAAAATCCATATAATATGTCATCTAATATTAAAAAATTATTAAATAAAAATGATTTGAAAATAATAAATAATGAATCAAAGTATAAACCAATATTAGATATTATAATTTCTAAAAAATTAAATATTAGTAAAAAGAATATTGTATTTTTTAAATCAGAATATGAATGTATTAAAAAAATAATAGAAATATTTGTTCCCAAATATCAAAGTATAATAGTAGTAAATCCTATATGGTCTTTACTAAAATTAGTCTGTTTAGAAAATAAAATTAATATAGAATATAGCGCACTAAAAAATAATTCTAAACATTTAACACCTAATTTTAATTTAATATTAAAATATATTAATACAAAAACAAAATTAATATATCTTAGTAGTCCTAATATTACTTCTGGACAAAGTATAGAAAAAGACGACTTTGAAGCATTTATAAAAGAAGTTCCTGAAAATATAATAATAGTATTAGATCAAAGATATGTAGAATTTTCAAATAAAAAAAATATTTTAAAAGGAAATACATATTTAAATTACAAAAATTTAATAGTATTAAGAACTTTTAATAACTTTTACTCCATTGAGAATTTAGAATTATCTTATATTTTAGCTAACAAAGAAATAAGTAAATTTATAAATGAAAATACATTAGTGAATCAAATTAATCATTTTAATGAACAATTAGCATTAGAAGTATATAGTGATAGTTATTATAGCGCTATCAAATCTAAATTAATTAAAGAAAGGAAAAGAATTATAGGACATTTAAAAGAGAATAGAATTGATTTTTTCCCAACAGAAACACATTTTTTATTAGTTAAATTAAATAAAAAAAAAAAAATAATTGAAGAAGAATTACAGAAACATAATATTATTCTTTATAAGTCTAATGATAATTATAATTACCATTGGACTTTACCTTTATCTATTCCATCTATTAATGATAAAATAATTGATGTTTTAATTTATAATAATTAATTCATTAATTCATTAATTCACTATATACGATATTACTCCAATTTTTTGGAGCATCATAATATTCCCAATTAAATACTCCTCCAAAATTAATATAATTTTTTACAATGTTTTTTAATACTTCTAAATTTGAATTAAAATTTTGACTTGATATACTACCCATTACTATTTTTTCTTCTGGATATCCATTTTTAATCATTTGTTTATAGGCGTCTAAACTATAATCATAATAACATTGAACGTTAAAATAATCTATTAAATTACCACATTTATTATATAAATCTTTATATACAAATCCACCCATACCTATTACATCATTTTGTATAGAATATTGAATTGGTGCCATTGTTATAATAAAAGGCATTCCAAAATCTTTTTTTATTTCTAATATTAGATGTTCTACATTATCTATATTTACTATTTCTTCTATATCTAAATCTATACCATCAATTAAATCTTTTTTTTCTAATAATAATTCTTTAAGTAATGAATAATAAGTATCAAAATTAGAAAATAAATCTTGAAATGCTCCTCCAGCACCACCTACCATTAATATAATTTTAATTCCTAATTGTTTTGCTTTTTTTATATCTTCCCATACACTATCAAATATTTTATCATTTGGATTATGATCATTTAGATGAATATATGGATTGTTATTTTCATCAGTTCCAAAATGAATAGATGATAAATGAATGTGTGTTACTTTTGTATTAGGTGTTAAAATAGATTGAAGACCATTAAATGTTTGATAATAATAAATTATTTTTTTAGACATACTATATTATAATATTTTTATATTATAATGGATAATACAAAATTAAATAATATGCTACCAAAAGTAAATAAAAAGGTTGGACCAAAAGTAGCGCCTAGAAAGTCTAAAAAGGTTGGACCAAAAGTAGCGCCTAGAAAGTCTAAAAAGGTTGGACCAAAAGTAGCGCCTAGAAAGAAAAAGGGAATAGATTGTAACTTGATAATTAGTGCTTTTTGTAAACCTAAATCACAATGTATTACGGAATTACCATTTATAATACCAGCTGAAATTGGAAAACGTATAAAAGATATATCTATATTAAGTTTATTATTAAATTCACATATTAGTATAAACGGATTAGATAAAACTAAATTTATATATATTTCATCTGGTACGCAGGGTAGTGTTTGGAAATTTACAGATTTAGATGGTTCTTTAAAAATAGTAAAAATTCCAAATCTTCAAAACTTTAGTGGTCTTTTTAAAACAAAATTTGGAAAAATAAGTATAGACGATTTAAATTGGAAAAAAAGTGATATAATTAAAATATTTAAATCATTTTCTGAAAATGAATTTACTGATTTTAATTCATTAAATAAAAAATTATCTAAAATAGATATGTCAAAAGAAAAACTAAAAATAAAATCTTCAAATACAGAATTAAGATATGGAAGATTCTTCTATAATAAAAATAGTTTAAATATAAAACTAGTTATAAAAGAATATATAGATGGTGTGGCTCCTACAACTACAGATATAAAAGAAATTAAGAATATTTTAAAAGATACAAGTATTCATGATATTAAAAAAAATAATATTATAAAAAAAGGTAATTATTTTTATTTGATTGATTTTTTATTATAATATTATATTATAATGGATAAAATTATTAAAAGTATTAAAAGAATAAAAAAATTAAAAACATATGCTCGCAAATCGGACAGTTATAAATACATGAATGTTAAAAACTATAACGAATTAATACCTTTAACATATACTATTCTTCTTAAAGATACTATAATAGTAACTAAAATTAAAGGAAAACTTGAATCAAAACAAAAATTAGAGAGAGGTGATTATGTATTATGCGCTAGAAAAAAAGATATCTATGGTCATAAATTAGAGAAAATGTTAAATTTATTTGATATAGGTATTATTGGTAACAAAATAGTAAAAAGAAAGGGATTTAAATTATCCAAATCTCTTTTAAAGAAACATAAATTAGATTCTAATATAACAATAACCCCAAGTTGGGGTGGAAAACAACATTTGAAGGAAAATGATTATATATTATTAGAATTAAAGGATACACCTAAAACAAGTCATAGTAATCATTATGGGATAGAAAATAGTGTTTTTAAAAAAACATACAAAAAAGTTATGGATTAAAATAGTCTTGAAAATATCGCCATGTTATAGAAAACATAATTCCATTTAATCCATTTGTTATAATTTTAGTTTTAAGACCTCGAAATATCCAATTATAACCTTCTTTAGCATATAAATTATTTATAGTTTCTCTATATGATATAGTATTGGCACTTGTTTGTTTTATAGTTTTTATTACTCTAACACAATTCGATGTTGTATCAGATACAATAGATGAACATAAACCAATAGATGCGCGTTTTGTTAATTTATCAATAGTGCTATCATTTTTATCCTCAGGAAAATAATAGTTTAAGTAATTATATGTTACGAACCATGGATAATGACCAATTAAGGTTGAACTAAACGCCGCGACAGAACCATTGAACATGGTTCTAATACCATTTTGTTTTATATTTGTTTTAAGAATATTCAATGAACCATTAACTTGATAATTTAATTTTAAAGTATCCATAGGCATGAATAATACTCTCCAACTAGCAGCTCCTATACTAGCAATACCGGTTTTTATAGATAATGGTAAATCTAAATGTTTGGTTGCTTCTAATATTCCTATATTAGCAGCAGTATCACCGAACCTAAATAGTGGAGCATTAATAATAGCAAATGAATAACCACGATATAATCTACGTATTCCACCTTGATTATAAAGTGTTTTAAGTGATGTATTAAATGATCCTCCATTTACATATTGATAATTCATTATAGTTCTTAACCACATTAAGGTAGAAACTTGTGTAACCATAGACATGCTACCAGATATACCACCACCAAGTGCCTTTTGTAATGATCTATTATATATATCAGTATTCATTATATAATATATAATATAATTTTTTTAAATAGTTGAAAATAAAGTTATTAAACTATATAATACTCCACCCCATATTGTATCCATTAAAACAACATTTATAGACCAATCTTTAAATATAGCCATATTAGTAAAATCATAAATACCATATGTACATAATCCTAATAAAAATGATCTAAATATATTTTGTTTAAATGAAAATTTATCTTTTTGATTGTAAATAAAAACAACCCACATTAAAAATATTAATACATAAACCATTATAGTTGGATATATTCTTAATTTTAATGGTGACTTTTGAATCGTATTTACTAATTTAAAAAATATATTGCTTGTAGATTTAAGATAAATATAATCCAATATAGATATTGCTATTAAAGCTTTTAATAATCCTAAAAAATAATTATTCATATATTAAATAAAAAATATTTTATATTTATATTATAATGAATATTGATTTTTATTTAATAATTGGAATAATTATATTATGTTTAATTTTATCATATATTTACGTTAAAAATACAAAAGAAAATTTTCAAGACAATAATTCTACTGCTGATCAATCAATGCTAGGTATGGCTCAACAACTTGTTGGTAATCAAAATGAATCGGTCATAAATCAGTCATGTTTATCAGAAGATAATATTAATTCAATAGTAGAACAAGCTAGTTCTAAATATTGTCCGGTTTCATCTGATTATAATCCTCGTGATTTTGTTAAAAAAACTGAAATTGATTTAGTTAATTCATGTCCTAAACAACCTGATCTTAAAGACTATGTTTTAAAATCAACAATACCACCTATACAAAAATGTCCTTCATGTGTATGTCCTAAAGTTAAAATAGAAGCAGGTTTAACTAAAGAATGTCCTATAATTAAAAATAATTGTCCTCGTCCAGCACCTTGTGGTGTTCAACAATGTAGAACAGTAATAAAATGTGAACCAGGCCATAAACAAGTTCATTGTCCGTCTTGTCCAAAACCAAAAGCATGTCCACAAGTTCCAGAAAAAGTATGTCCTGCATTAAGTTTACCTAAGTCAAATTTTAAATGTCCTGATCCTAAGCCGTGTTCTCTTCCATCACCATGTAAAGATGGTGAAGGTAGATGTCCAGAACAAAAATGTCCAAAATGTGAATTTAAAGGTGTCGATACCATTGTTAAAGAAAAATCAACAGAAGATATGGTAAATGAATTATTAAATAATCAAGATCCAAAATTAAATGAACTTTTAGATGCCCTTAAGAACAAATTAAATATTAAAGATAATGAAATAAATGAAACTAATGAAAATAATGAAATAAATGAAACTAATGAAAATAATGAAATAAATGAAATAAATGAAAATAATGAAAATAATGAAAATAATGAAACAAATGAAAATAATACAAATTTATATAAAAAACTTAAGGGAGCACTTAATAATACATTATCAGATTACACAATAAGCAAACGTACAAATGATGTTATATTTAAAGATTATATAGAACCCTTTGTAAATTATAACTCAATATCAAGAAATAATAGTAGTAATAAAATGGACCCTGAACCATTTGCAAATTATATGACATTCTTGTAAAATTAATTTTATTAAAATAATATAAATATATAATAATGATAGAACCTATATTAGTTAGTTCGTCTCTGTTAATTGGTAAAGAAATGTTCACCCAAACAATTACTACAACAACTAAAAATATATATAATGGGATTGATAAAATTTTACTTAATGATAATTTACAATTTAAAGATTTATTAGAAGATCTAGATATAACAATAAAATTAGATATTATAAATACATTTATAATAGATATTCATAGTAATAACAAAATATTTAATAATTCAGTTTCTAAAACATTTAAGTATTTAGAAGAAATATTAAAAATTATTGAACTTGAAATTGAAAATATTAATAATGAAATTATTAAACATAACGAAAAATGGTTTTCTAAATTTAGATTCTCAAATAGTAGTTATATGTTACAAAAATTAGTTAAACATATACAAATTTTAGATGATAGATTTGAATTACTAATTAAATTAATAAAAATATAATTAATTATTAATGATATTTATTATTATTTTCATTATAGTTTTATTTAGTATTTATTATATATATTCAATCGAATCATTTAGATCAGGTATTCCAAGTGGTTATGGACATGTATATTCACCACACCCTCCTTGTGATTATAAAAATAATTGTCATAAAGGTTATTATTTTAGATCACAATCTTATAATAATTATCCACAATTTACTGCTTTAGGTTCAATAAATATAATGACTAAATTTAAAAAACCATTAAATTGTTTTAAACGTAAAACTTATATTCCTTTAAATTATTTTTAGTATAGTTAATACATTTAGAACAATAATAATCATTATTAAAAAAAAACATAAAATTATGTTTCTTTTTACATTTAATACATTCCATACATGGAGGTATTTTTACTAATTTTATTTCATCCATTAATTACTAAACATATATTATTTTTTTAAGATTTTAAATTTATGTTACTCGTGAATATTTAATTATTAGTTTAACTTTTCCTAAAAAGTTTTAGGATTAAAGGATACACCACATCCACAACTAGTAGCCATATTTTTATCTGGAATATATACAAATTTACTTTCAAAAATATTTTTACTATAATCTTCTTTAACATAGTCTATAGTTGTTCCTAGTAAATACATTTCTGCTAATGGGTCTACTGCGAATTTAATATCCTCATATTCTAAAATATTAGGTTTTACTAAATTGTTATATTCATTTTTATCTATAGTAGATAATTCATAATTAAATCCATTACATCCACCACTGCTGATAGAAAAAAGAAAAGCATAATTGGTATTAGATTTAATTATTTGTCCCATTTTAGACCACGCTGATTTTGTGACATTTATAATAGAATTCATTATACTTAATATTAAATTAGTTTTTTAATATATAAAAAATTTAAATTTAGGATTATTCTAAAATATAACATTAGATGAAATTAAATTAAAAATATTATAAACTACTATAATTATTTTGATAATCATGTCTTTCTGTTGGACATATAAAATTATATATAGAATCTTTTAAGCAAATACATAAATTATCTACAAAATTTTGACAACACAATTTATATGTTAAAAAAATCAATAATGTTATTAGTAATGTAAAAATTATAGAAATACCAGTATTTGATGAATTATTTATAAGTTCACATGTATTAAATGAACTACTATTTGTATTATTTAAACACATATTTTTATTTATTATATTACAATTCGGCATAAAAACTGATTCTATTTTATAGGCAGTATTATTACAATGTGTAGAATTATAGTAATAAATAGTATGATTATAGTGTAATGATTTAGATTTAGCTAAAGTTATATCGGATGTTAATGATAATATTAAAAAAATATAGAGATAATTCATAATTATATTTAAACTAATGATTTGTGTTTAAATATTTTATTATATATATTATATGGATAGCGGAATAGTTTCATTAACTGATATTGAAGAGATGAAAACATTTATAGATAAAATACTTGAAGACAATATAGTATTTAACGAACTAAAAGGTATAGTAGGACGTCACGATGAATCACATACTTGTAATTTATTATCAATTGAAATTACAGACTCCGAAGACAATACAACAAGATTTACTAAAGAGCAAGGTAGGCCCGCAGAATCTATGGATGCACTGAAACACGAAGAATTGGGAAAGGATCTTGATAAACAACAGCGCCTCACAACTTATGCACTAGATAATGTATTTAGTATTGACTCAAACAAATTATGCCAGTTCGAAGTCAACAAGCAATACTTGCAAGCCGCCCATCGGTCTTCTAGTATTTCATTAATGTTATATTCTAAAAATATAAATACAAGAGCAAAAGCCAATTCGTACATTTTATGTGGATTATTATTTTTAAAAGAATTAAAAGAACAAGGAAAAAAAACATTATATATTCCATTAATTTGTTGTAAAAAGGGAATAGGTCGTGGATTTTTGTCGTTGGCAGAAAAAATAGCAGAAGATCTAAATTATGATAAAATAACTCTTAATTCTATGGATCCTCCCTTAGGTTTTTATATAAAAAAAGGATATCAATTTGAACCAGGATTGGATAGGTACTATAAACTAAAGAATAAAATAGATTTAAATGTATTTAAAACCAATTCGGAAGCACTTAAACACGCTCTTTACCAATCCACAACCGGCTACTACCCTCTTCTTACGGAGGGTACCAAATACAGCTTCCGGCGACTAGGCAGACGACAAAATATACAGACGGCAACTCATCTTGATAAAATAAAAATGGTTGGAGATGAAATTAAAATGTTTAAAAATTTTGGTGCTTTACAAGCATCTGCAAATACTCCACCAAATACTCCAGCAAATGTAAATGCAGACCGAAGTTCACGTAGGCGAAGTTCACGCAGGCGAAGTTTACGTCACAACCCGTACGGGAGGGCGGGGGGTGGGCGCAAATTGGGCTACATGGGAGGAAAACGAACTAATATTAGAAGAACTAATAAAAGTAAACGTAAAAGTAAACGTAAAGTAAAAAGGTAATTATAAAACACTAGATTTACAAGTTTTAAAATCCTTTTTATTATAATCAATCGATACAAATTTAACTTTATCTTCTGGTATATTTATACGATCGCCCCAATGTTTATATAAGAAATTCTTTAATCTTTTACCTGAATGTTCAACACTATAATTTTTAACATAATAATCTCTAGGTTTATATGTTTTATTTTTTAATCCTTCTAATAATTTTTCTACTGCTTTCTCAACATCATTTTCATCATTAAATAATTCGCCTGTTTTATCATTTACATATTTCCAACCAGCTAAAATATTTTTATTAACTAAACAAGCTAAATTATTACATAAAGCTTCTGTTAATACTCTTGGTGAAGCATCTATTTCGTTAGGAACAAATATAAATTTAGCTTTTTTATATAATTTTACAAATTCATCATATTTTAACATATTTGTACTGGGTGATTCCATATAACTACAACCATTTGGTAATTCACAACCTTTTCTCCCAATAAGTAAACCTTTTAATTTAAACTTATTACAAAAAATATCTAAACATTTTTTAGCTAACTTCCAATTTTTATTATAAGTTGCCCAATCATCACATACTGTTTTTTTATCATCTACTTTTAAACAAATATAAATAAAATCAAATGTTTTTTCTACACTTTCATCTGGTTTATAGACATTACAATCAATAAAATCAGATTCACTGGAAAAATGTATAGGCATATCAGGTGGAAAATATTTTTCTGGATCTCTAAATCCATGTAACCATCCTTCACACATTTCTTTATATTTATATTTATTAAATGTATCTCCCCAATTCTCAAATGGATTAGAAGGTACATTAGGAAATTCCATATAACTTGATATTCCTAAAAATATATTATTTTTTTTATTATCATCATAAATTTTTATTTCTTCATTTGTATTACCAAATGGTTTAGATAATAATATTATATTTAATTTATTACCATTATCATCAAATACATTTACATAAGGTCTTTTAACTGTAGGTGTTATTTCCTTTTTTTCTTCGTCGGTAAATGATTCTTTATTTAAAAATAATGAAATTAATAAAATTAATACTAATATGATAAAAACTATAAATAATAATATAAAATAGGATTGTCCTGTGACTTTCATTAATAATATAATTTATTTTTTTTTTTTTAAACAATTATAT
>Ga0206131_10000999_pt1 | contig 37782 bp, 28 predicted proteins | sample Helgoland_Spring_FD_148636 | JGI IMG/M metagenome (GOLD analysis project Ga0206131, IMG submission 148636) | Pelagic subsurface seawater microbial communities from Kabeltonne, Helgoland, North Sea - Helgoland_Spring_Bloom_20160517_1 | ecosystem: Environmental > Aquatic > Marine > Epipelagic ... | reverse complement strand
ATAGTTTATATATGACTGAATTAACTGGGATGATTAGCAGGGATAGTGATGAATCACAAGATACAACAGGCTCGCCTCGAAATGTTATTATCGATGGTCCGTCTGTTGAGATGTCTGAGTCATTTCAGAATCCTATATTTCACCCTGAAGATAAAATGGAAGTTATAATTTAATTTTAAAATGTATTAAAATCTCGCTCATATATTTTAGTATCATGAAAAACCGTCCTCATCTTAAGATTGATCTTTCTAATATTTCATGGAAAGCACTATCAAAAATCCCTCCTATCGTTAGAAAAAGAGAAAATGGGGATAAAAAATCGCCAATTAGACATAGAGAGTCTGTTTCGACTGTGCGTTCAATAGTAGAAGAAGAATTAAAACAGATAGGGAAAAAATTAAATATAGACTTAGACGTATAGAATAGACGCATAGACTTAGACGCATAGAGTTAGAATATATTTTATGTAAAAAAATTATTTACATAAAATATTATTAACATAAAATATTATTATAACAAAATTATGACAATCTATCAATACACATTTTACATGCTGCTTGTTCGGCTTTTTTCTTGATTTTATGCTTACTAGATCCTAAAAATACAACCCATCCATTTTCATATTTTTCATCACGATGGTGCCATAATATTTTCATATTTTCTAAGGGAGTAGTCTCGCCCATTCCAACATCGGATATTTGTTTTACTATATTACTATTTGGATTGAATTCGTGAGATTTAATATCTAAACACAAATAAACTCCCATATTATACCCTTCTTCTTCGTCCCATTCAGTTATTTCTTTATAAACGGGTGTAACCTGAAAAGCTTTTTGTAACATAACTTGTAGAATATTTTTATAATTATCGTCACTTTGAATAAGAGTAACCCAATCTACATGTTTTTCAAATATACTTTCTATAAAAATCTGTGCTATTTGAAATCCGGGACCTGTTACAAATACATTTTGAAACCAATCATGTTCATCTTTTATTTCAATCTTGTTAAAATCTAAAAATAAAGCTCCCAAAAATGATTCAAAAAGACAACCTAGTTTTTTTAAATTAGTTCTTGTTTTCTTTTCTTCAGCATTTTGAGACATAATATACCACCTGTTAAGACCCATTTCATAAGCTAGACGTCCAATATGTTCATTTTTTACAAGGGCAATCTTTTTTTCTGTCATAAATCCTTCATTTGCCTTAGGAAACCTTCTATAAAGATAATATTTAGTAATACATTCCAAAACACCATCGCCTAGAAATTCTAGACGTTCATTAGATTTTGTTTTTAATTTCATACAATCATTCGGTTTGTCAACAATAATAACATTATTGGCTTCATTTTCAAGCTTAGGACGTTTGCAATATGATTTGTGTATAAAAGCCCGTTTATATAGGTTTATGTTATGTACTTTGCTAGGTACGCCATATTTCTTTAAAATATCGCTTACTTCAGATTCTGTGATTTCTCTATTTTGAGAATTATAAGGATTAAATATCAAATCCGTATCTTCTTTTGTGATGTCGCCGTCCTGTAGGAGTGTCTTAGTATTCATCTTTTAACTTATAATAAAATTTCATGTTTATATCAATTTTAATAGTTAATTTCTATAAGTATTTTAATATTTAGGTATTGTATATATAAATGAGGTTGGTTAAAAACAAAAGAAAATTTAATCAAACAATTAAAAATAAACGAAAAATGAAAACTAAACAAAAAATAAAAAAAAATAAAAGATATACTCTTAAAAATATCATGCGGGGCGGCGGTATTAAGGGAAAATTAAATACCATTTATTTAAATCCTATAACAAAACAAGAAGACGGAACATTTAATATAGGTTATGTAACTCAATGGGTTCTAGTCAATGTAAGAAAAACCTCAAAATATTTAGTTTTACAAGTAAATGATGAAGAAGATGACAAACCTTATATAGCTTATGAAATGTCTGATGATATTGTGTCAGACGATAAGTTTCAAAAATTAATACAAAATAGACCCAACCTTTCTGACGATAACGCATTGTATCATCAATCACTAGAAGAAATGAAAGACTTTTTTAATACTAGTTATATGAAACCATTAAATATTGTAAAATTTAATAGAACATTTGATATAACAGGAGGAAGTATTAGTGTTCCCAAACTAAATAGATATGTAGGTTCAGTTAGAACCTTAGATGACAATGTTATAAATCCCTCTATTAAAAACTACATAAATGATGAGTTTGGTAAAATTATTGAAACTAAATATGTATTTACAGATACAGAAGAAACTAAAGATGGTATTCGTTTTGAATTACATGAAGAACAAGATGATAATTATTTTATGAGAGAATATAAAAAGGAGTTAGAAGAGAGAATAAGAAATGAATTTGATTTTAAAACACTTATTAGTCAATATGAAAAAAAAACATCATTAAATTTTAATACAATATTTGAAGAAGAAGAAAGAATACTTCAATCATTTGATCCTGCTGGTGAAATTAATAGTAAAGGATTGATTTCACCAGTTGAAATAGAAGTTATACCCGAATTATTTCGTTTGGAATCATTAAGAGATACGGTTCATGATGCCACGAGAGCAGACAATTATAAAAAATCACTTAATTTTAAAAAGTATATTTTTAGTGAAATGTTAAAAAACGGAATAAACTTACAATCATTAATAAACGATTACATTACAAAAGTAAATTCTCAGGAACCCATTGATAAAATAAAATTTACTAGAAGTTTAAATGATATGTTTATTATTTTAGCATATTTGGTTTTATTGGGACCAGATGGTCTTAATGATGCTAAGATGAAAGAAGTAACTTATTCATTAGAAAATAACCCAGATTGTTATAGTTGCTATTTTACGGCTGTCGATAGTATAGAAAAAGATTCATATATTACTATCGTTCCTAAACTTTTAAATGTACCTATTAATAAGATTTTTTCCGATGCACAGTTAAAATATTCCAATGGTGCCTATACTAGAATAAAAGGTCCGAAGGAAAATTCTATTATTTCTTTTCAATCTAAGAATTTTAAAAGAATATTAACGATTGCTCATCAAAATATAGATGAAGTACTAATTAGTAATATTACCAAAGGTCTATCAAAATACAGTATAATAAATATACTCCCATCGTCTGGTGCCACTCAATTTATAGGTCCTCTTAGAGACATTAATAATATATCATTTTTTTCGGTAGATATGGTTCCTGGTTCAGGAGCGTCTTCTGAAAACAGTTTATTATATCAGGCTGGTTCAGAAATAGGATTTTATCCATTGTTAGATACGAACTGGTTATGTAGGGGAGTAGACGGTTTTACAGATCAGGCTAATGATATGCACAGAGGTTCAGAAGTAAGAAGACAAATGGCCACTCTGAATGATTTAACAGAAATGAAAGGAGGAGGATATGGCTATGTTAGATCATGGAATGCAAGAACAACCGACTCTATTGATGACGACGCACACAGAATTGATTTACATTCTAGAAGAGCATTTGCTAATCAAAGATATTTTAATATAACGAGTCCTAACTTTTCTCACGATGATGTATTAAAATGGTCGCTATATAGAAAATCTTTTAAAAAAGAGATGTATTTACCATTAATATTTGGTAAAGATTTTAATAATTATTTACGAGAGAGAAGTCAATTTAAAGCTACTGGATCACAAATTTCATTATCATGTGGCAAAGTAGAAGGGTATGTATGTGCATGTCAAAAAAATATAGACGAAAAATTTTTAGGATATTATAAATGTAAAAAAACAGGACAAAGTTTAGTTAATAAAAAAGCCTGTAAGGAAATTATATCTGATGGTTCTCAAAAAATAAGAATACATTGGTGCCCATGTCATTTACATAGCGTTATGAAAGAACCATATACAGGGTGTGTGGATAAAAAAGGCAGATCTGTTATTAACGAAAAATTAGACGATGAATTAGCTGAATTATTAGAAGAAAAAACAGAATGGAAATCATTAAATTATCTTTATACAAAAAAGGGTCTTTCAGCGTGTAGTCAATATTGTGGATGTAAAGGGTTATGCCCCGGAAATATATTTTTAGCAGGTAAGGCAATAAAAATAATGTTAGAATGTAATCCATTAAAAGGTATGAAAGCACGCGATATTGACGATTTAATGGGCCAAAATATGGGCAGTTTAGTAGACAAAATATTAATGGTTATGGATTTTAAAACGTTTGAATTACATAAAATAGAAATGTTTGCACTTTTTAATTTATTATACAATATTTATTTAAATGTTGATACAACAGTGGAACTACAAACAAATTTAATAGAATCGTTTCAGGAAGTATTGAACACATGGTTTGTTGAAGTATTTAAACAAGATACGGTTGTTTCAAGTGACGAGGATATAATAAAATATAATCAATCTGTAATAGATCTTTTAGGTTCGTTTGGCATACAAAAAACGAAAACTAATATAGAAACATCTATTGTTTCTGAATTATTTTTTAATTTTACATATTATTATGTTAAAAATAAATTTAGTAACTATAGTTCATCCGGTGCTTGGGCGGAAATAGACGGATTTTATAATGAAGTAATTAAGGGTAATAGCGATGGCAAAAGTAGCGATAGATCTGGCAATAGCGAAATAAAAGCAGCAGAAATTACTACAGAAGAAACAATTAATAAAAAGGCTATATGTGATATATTAGGAGAAGGATCTAACTATAAAGACTCTATTATTGATGTTTTAAATGAAATTTATGATGATATTTTTAATGTTCAATCCGGGGAAAGTTATATGGGGAATTGGAAAACGAGACTCCTAACTTTTTATGGAAATAATAACGTCAGAGATGCCCATAAAGATAAAGAAGACCGTGAAATGATGAAAGCAAAAAATGAAAAAAAAATTAGAGATAGAAAAGAATATCCAGGTGATAAAGAATCATTTATTACAGAGAGTATATCTATAAGATATAATGATTTAAGTTTAGACGAAGCAACTTCTCAAGCTAGTGAGAAAGGACTAGAAGGCAAATATAGAGGAACCGAAAATTTATTTAGGGCAGCATTAAAAAAATTAAAGTATCCTTCAGAGGTGATAAGTTTATTAGAACCGCATTTTAATAAAGAATATACGAAAGAAAAATTTCCATTTATAAAAGCAATAGATGATGAAGGTAAAAACTGTGATTTAGATATGTGTAGCATGTACGAATATTTAATACATAATAGTGATGACTTATTGAATTGGATACAATACGCGAAAATATCAACTTTAAATAAAAGCAGACTAGAATTAGAAACAAAAATTTATAACGAAGGAATTTGTTTGTATTGTGATGATTTGGAAAATGAATTATCTTCTGTAAATTTGGCAGAAAGTTTAAGTAGAATAATATTTAGTTCGTCTTTACATAAAGAAAAAGATCCTCACGATGAAAGTAAAATTAGCGATGAAGAAGTAGAAAATTATGAAGATATACGTCTAGGATTATTTTATTTATCTAATCCGGGCGAGTTTAGTGATATATTAGAACAATTAAAAGAAAAAATAGATGAATTAGTTAAAGAATTTGGATTAATTACAACAAGAACTATAATAAAAAAGGTTTTAGACGATATTAATTATTATACCCAAATATACGATACACTTATGTTACAAAAAAAAGGATATGATCTAGAGGGGAAAAAAGAATATGATGAAGATTTAAAATTATCATTTGAGTCGTCAAAGTATGCTGAAACGAGACCATATAGATTAGAAGAATCTTATAAAACATTATTGACAACAAAATTAATGGATTATTTATATAAAAAAGTAGAGGAAAACGATAGAATACCGGATGTAATAAATGATATAGATAAATTAAAAGAAAATTTAAGAAAAAAAAGAAATAATTTAAGAAACTGGAGAAGAATTTATAATAATGTAGAAGGTATAATAAGCGTATATTCTACTTTTATTAATAATAAAAATAGAGAAATGGATTCACCCGGGTTAATTAGCTATGAATTACCATGGATTAATGGATTTATGACATGTTGTTATTTAAGATTTGTTAGTGATGATATTATTAGAGGAGCCGATGCCAAGGGAGAAAACAGGAAAAAAACTGCTAGAATTACATTTTATAAAAATGATGAAGATGACCCCAGTATGTGGGTGAAAAATTCAGTAGAACAACCTGGAACAAGTGCGGTTGTTATGTTTAATACAATTGCTTCTATATTAGGAAATGCATCTGTAGCATCAGACGACGATGAATATAGACTCTTAGAAGATGTAAGAAATGCTAAATTTGTAGGAGATTTATCACAAATGGCATTAGCAAATGATTTTAGTTATAAATGTTTATCCGGGGATCATGTTGCTTGCGGTTGTGTTAGATTTATAAAACCTAAAAACGATGAACCTTTTATGTTATTTTATAGATCAAAAAGTCAAATGTCACCAGAGGCTATTTATTTACATGTACCAAAACTTCATCCACCCAAAAACGGTTATATAGTAAGTCCTAAAACACCTGATGATTATTCAGGTGATATACAATTAACACCTGGTGGAAAATTTACTGAATTAATAGGTTTATTAACAAATAGATTGAATAATCCTAATTTAAATCCTGAAAAGTTTTTACAAAATTTTGGAGGAGGAAAGTATAATTCAGTGAAAAGTTTTATGGAAACATTTAATTTAAAAAGTATGGAAGGTATACCTATTCAGGATGATGGAGTAGCTGAAGATGAATAAAAACAATTTAAAGTTTCATATACTTAATTTAAGTATATGAAATTAACGGTAGATATTAGAGAAAAAAAACTTATTAAGTTGTTAGAAGCTTTTAAAAATCAATTTGGTTTTAAAAAGATAGATATTGAAATCAAAAATTTACATTTAGGGGATGCTATTATTTCAGATAATAATGGAAATGAAAAAATTATAGTTGAGCGGAAAAGTTTAAATGATTTGGCAAGTTCAATAAAAGACGGTAGATATGTTGAACAATCTCATAGATTAGATGGATGTGAAATACACAATCATAATGTTGTTTATATCGTGGAAGGAAATTTGTCTATATGGGAAAATAGATATAAAGTTCAGGCCAATACGCTTTATACAGCTATTTTTAGTTTAAATTACTATAAAGGTTTTAGTGTTATAAAAACAATTGACATGACCGAGACAGCAGAATATCTTTTAAGAATGTGTGATAAACTTTCTCGCGAAAAAAAGAAGGTTTCTTATTATGATGGCGGAGAGATAAATAAAAAACCAAAACACTATAGTGAGGTTGTAAAAAAAGAAAAAAAGAAAAATATCACACCTGAAAATATAGGTGAAATTATATTAAGTCAAATTCCAGGTGTTTCATCACACACATCACAAATTATCATGAATAAATATGGGTCTCTCTATAATTTATTATGCGATTTAGATGTAAATCAAAAATGTTTAGACCAATTAACTTATACAACAGATAAAGGAATAACGAGACATATATCTAAAACAAGCATACGCAATATAGTGCAATATTTGTTATATCAAAAATCAAACGTTATTAACATTGAGACAGAATAATAAGAGTTTTAAAATAATAAAATGACTATAAATAACTTAAAAGTGAAATACTTATAAACTATATAATGCTTTTTTTAGTTTCTTGGAGTATCCCACAAAACAATCGCGTTCAGTGCTGGAACGTATTCGGTAACATGACACCCGCAGACGATTTAAAAGACGCTGGCGACAATATTACTATAGTAGGCCGTTGGCACAAGATGGGCGGAAGTGGAGGAGTTTGTGTATGTGATTGTAATGACGTAAGTAGTCTTAATTCATGGATGCTTAATTGGTCTCCTATTTGTGAGATTAGTTGCGCGCCTGTTGTAGATGATGCGGATGCTCGTTCATCCCTTCAAGGAAAACCTTTCTTTTCTTCTAATTCGCAGGATGTTTCTGATCCATCAGGAAACTGCTGCGATTCATCTGGAAACTGCTGCGATGTTTCTGGTAATGTTTGTAATCCTACAAACTGTTGCGATCTATCGGGTAATTGTTATGATGCTTCTGGCAATCTTTGTGACTCATCAGGAAATTGTTGTTAAAATTTAGGATATTTATATATAATTTTTATATTAAAATAATATATAAAATGAATCAAAAAGATTTAATTTATTTAATAGGTATAGTGGCACTAGCATCATTTGCTTTTTATATTATATTTGGAGTTTTAAAAGTAAGCGGTACGGGACTTAGTGGTTTAGGAAAGAATGTAATAGAAGGCATGACAGATAAACAAGAAAAAAAATTGGAAAAAAAATTAGAGAAAGCAAATGAAAACTTTGATAAAAATATGGAAGTAATCTCCAAGAATGATCTTGCTAAGGATGTGTTAAATCAAGATGACGTCGAAGGGTTTAGTGATTACAAAGAAAGTATAGAAGAAATGTTAAATATTTATTGTGAGATAGAAAAAAATAGATTATTAATAGGATTAATAGAAAAATCAGCAAAGGGAAATAACATATTAAATCAAGGATTTGATAAACAAGAAAAGGAAAAAATGGATAATATAATAAGATTAAGTAGATTTAAAAAATTTTTAGAAGAACATGAAAACGTTAGTTTGTAAATATAATTTATGAATGAATCAATGATTTTACTTTTTCATACACCCAAAAATTAACAGCATTAACTATTAAAGCTCTAGCAGCACAAACGCTATATCCTTTCCATAAATTTCCATGTGCTATTGCTAATCTCATAGGTAGTTGTTGTGCTACTTGCCGCGACCTTATTACATCTAAAGGATAAGTAAGAGTCCAATTTGAAAGTCCAGCTAATCCACCAGCGAAAAATGGATTTAATTTACAGTCATCTTTAAAATAATAATAAGAACCAAAATATGCTGTCATTGCAACAACTTCTCTATTGAACGTTGAAGCAAAACCATAGTAAGGCTTTTTAAACATAGAAAGGGATACAGGTTGATTTGTTTGTTTTTTTATTTTGTAAGAATCAAAAACATATACAAAAGGCGTCACCATAACTCCAGATAAAGCACCGGAAATTATACTATTATTTGTATATTTAATAGTATGTTCATAAACAGGAAAAACCGTACAATTGAAAAATGTAGCAGAAACTAATGGAAAACGCCATCCACGATAATAAGATTTAAGAGGGAGCCCAAACCATTTTTTATTATTCTGCATTAATACTTTTGTTGTATCGAATGGATGACCTATACTTACTTGTGTAAGACCAACGCAGAAAGCAGGAATAATATCTGTCATTTATAAAATATAACAGATATTATTTAATATAAATTTATAATTTTAATAACGTCTAGGTAATGGTCCCATTTTTAAGTCTATCATCAGATGGATTTAGTATTTTTCTAGTGCGCCCTTCAAATCTCCCCGATTCCAACGCTTTTTGTGTGCAACTATGACCGCACCAATCTCCATCCATAGGATTTAAACTACCATTATTTGTTTCTAATTGAACATTGTCTAATGGTGTTTTTACTCCAATATATTGGTCTTCTGGGTCAAATCCTGCAAAATTATTTTGATTATACGGAGGGTCATCTCTACTTGAATCTGTCAACATACGTTTTTCAGCAGATCTCATGTAAGGATCACTAGAAATACCTTTGCCCATATCTAATGGATCATTTAGCATTCTAAACCCTCTATTATTTTGTGTGTCATATGTTTGATCAAAATAGAGAATGGGACATTTAACGCCTACTTTCTGGCTCCATTTTACATATTGAGCATATTCTTCTAAATTATTAAACCGAATAGGATTAACTCCGGGTATCATGGCTTTTTTAGTATTTACTAAATGTAATTCGGATCCTTTTTTTACTAATAGGTTAGGACAGTCTAATTTGTTTTGAAAACTTTCTACTAGGTCACTAGATTTATAATTCATGCAAAAATATAATCCGCATAAAAATACAATTACAATAATAATTAATTTTGAATTCATTATATATATATATATATATTTGTATAAATAAATTTCTCTCCGTACATTAAATGGTACTTAAAATAATGGAGGTAAATAGTAAAAATTTAAAAGAATTTAACGACTTGATAAATAAAAAAGATAATACAGCTATAGTCAAATTTTATGCTGACTGGTGCGGACATTGTAAAGATTTGAATCCTAAATGGGAAGAAATGAGTTATAATTTAAATAACAATAAACTAGACGGAATATTAGCTAGTGTATCTGAAAAATACAAAACCGATGTAGATTGTGACAGCGAGATCATGGGCTTTCCAACTATACGTATTTTTAAAGGTGGTAGAAAAAAACACGACTATAATGGTAAGAGAGAAGTAAGAGATTTGGAAAAGTTAGTTAAGAAAACTTTAGGAAAAAAGCGTAGTAAAAAAAAAAATAAAACGCAAAAAAGGAAATCTAGACGTAGAAAATCTCGTAGAAAAAGAAAAACCAGAAAAAATAAACGTAAGACTAATTTCAGAGATAGATTTTTTAATATGATTTCTAATAGATAAATAAAATATTTATGTAATATATTTTATTTATTTTATTTGTAATATATTTATTTAAATAGGTATTTGTAAAAAACTTGGAAAAATATATTGAACGACAAACATTGGTGCGACTAAAAAAGATTGAGAAACTTCTATCATTATTGCTGCTTGATTGCCTTCTATGTAATTACCTATAAATTGAAAAGTCCATGCTATAAAAAACACGATATAATTATAACGAAACCAATTATTATTATTTATTCTAAATTTATCTGCTAGATACACAATAATATGTAAATATGTTTTCATGATTACAGAAACAAAAAGACCATAATTTATATAATAATAAAAACAGTAATAAATAACCGCTACTTCGTCACCTCTTATTAATGGTATTTGGCGAGTAGAAGTTTTTTTATGTTGAAAAAATATTATTATATTAGATAAAAAATTAATTACGCAAAATGAAATAATAGGAATACAAAAAAAAATGAATGCATTTATTAATTGGGTTTTGATGGTATTGTTGATAAAAATCTAGTTCGTTCATCTCTACATGAAATGTATGGAAACCCTTTAAATTGCTTTAATTTAGTTGATGGCTTCAATATGCTTGGTCATTGCTTTTTCTATAAATGTTTGTGGTTCAAACCCTTCCCATCTTGTGTAAATCGTGTTCATACAATGACACATAGGGCACTCACATTTGCTTTCTGAAAATTCTACTTCATCATCGTCTATTAAATCTTCTAGATCGTCTTCTTCTTCGTCTTCCTCTCCTTCAATAATATTCTTTAATATCTGTTTCATTTCTTCACATTGTTCTAGCATGTTTTCGCGTTGTTTAATGAAAAACACCTCCAACATAAGTGCTCTTTTAATATCTTCTGGAGTTATTGATTTTCTAGAAGAATGTTTTACATAAATAGCAGCAGAACGGAGAGCATTCTGCATAAATGCCATAACTACAGCTGCTGTGTTTTCAAGTGTTTCATCTTTTTCAACAAGGTTGTTAAACCCGCTTTTCATAAAAGTAAAATCTTGTTGATCGGTCATGGTGTTTTGTAATAAAACAAGTTATTTAATTTTTATGCCAATTTTCTAAAATTTAGTATTGTGTAAAAAACTAAAATTAAAGAAAAACTAAATTATTAAAATTGAAAATCATATAATAGTAAATTATAACAGTATTTTACAACAATGAAAATTCCAACTTTTAGGTTGTTTGATTTTGAAGTTTTAAATAGAAAAGACGAGATAGATTTTGAATACTATGATGGAGATAGGCGAAAGTTTATCATTAAAATGTTTGGTATGGATGAAAAAGGAAAAACATATTGTATTTTCGTTAAAAATTTCATGCCATTCTTTTATGTAAAGGCTCCTGATAATTGGTGTTGCGGTTCTACGAATCATATACAATTTAAACAATGGTTGATAAACGAAGGACATTCTATTGTTTCATGTGAGATGAAAAAGATGAAAGATCTATATGGGTTCGATGACGGTAAAGAGTATTGTTTTATGAAAATTGTATTTCGAAACATGACATCTTATAATAAGGTAAAGAAATATTGGTATACTGAAACAAAAAATTATAGAAAAAGAACCCTTTTGAAAAAGGGTTTTAAATTCACCCAAACAGGAGATTATTTAAAACTATATGAAGCTGTATTGCCTCCTTTGTTGAGATATTTTCATTTAATGGATATTAGTCCGTCAGGATGGGTTACATTTAAAAAAAGAGTAGTTTTTACAAAAAAAAGTAAAAAAGAAACAGATTGTGATTATGAATATGTTACAACATACGATAATATTAAGCCTCTTCTAAATAAGGAGGAAGGAATACCCATGAAAGTAATGAGTTTTGATATTGAGGCATCATCTAGTCATGGTGATTTTCCTGTAGCACGTAAAACATATAAGAAAACGATAGGAGAAGTAATTCAATATTGGACACAACATAAAAAACAAATAACTAAGATGGATACAAGCGAACAACAAGAACTATTCATCAATCTTATACTGACAGCTTTTAAATATAAAAATCTGGAAGGTATTAGTGAGGTTTATCTTAGAAACCCTAAGAAAAAGCCTAGTAAAGGAGAAATAAAAGACAAATTAGAACGCATGTTGAAATGCTCTATAATGGATTTGATATTTACACTACCTCCTTCTCAAAAAGAACAGCGATGGGAATATATGAAATGGGAATCGTTGGATGATGATGAAAAAGAAGAATATAAAATGAGAAAGTTATTTGTTCCAAAATATATTACAAAAAAAAATATAGTTGAGTTTCTTAATTTAAAATATGACGCGGGACGCAAACTAGAGGTTTTAGATAAAGCATTAGAATATGATTCTCTTAAAAAGATTTGTAGAAAAAATTTATTTCTTCCAAAATTAGAAGGAGATAAATGTACATTTATTGGAAGTACCTTTTTGCGAATAGGAGAAAAAGATCCATATTATAATAATATGATTGCTCTGGGTCGTTGTGATGATACGCCTGAAGTAGCTAATAGTGAAGTAATTTCATGCGAAACAGAACGTGAATTGTTATTGAAATGGACAGAGTTGGTAAAACAAGAAGACCCTGATGTTATTATTGGGTACAACATTTTTGGTTTTGATTGGTCTTTTATGATTGATAGAGCAAAAGAATTGGGTTGTGAATATAAATTTCTAGAGTTTAGTAGAAATAAAGGAAAAGACTGTAAGTGTAGTATTGTAAATAGCACAACTACTGTTGCTAGTGGAACATATGAGTTAGTGTATCCAAAAATAGCTGGTCGATTACAAATAGATCTATATAATTATTTTAGGAAAGCAGAAAATTTAGCTTCTTATAAACTAGATCATGTGTCTTCTCATTTCATTGGAGATATTGTAAAAGATTATGAAATTATAGGAAATAAAACAAAAATCAAAAGTAAAAATTTAATGGGTTTGAAAAATGGACATTATGTTTGTTTTGAACTATTAGGACATTCGTCTGACAAATATATGGATGGTAAAAAGTTTAAAATAAGCAATCTAGATATAGAAGAAGGTTATTATAAAATAGATTTTAAATTAGATATTGATAAAAAAAAGAAGGTTCGTTGGTGTCTAGGAAAAGATGATGTAACACCTCAAGATATTTTTAGACTTACGAACGAGGGTCCTTCCTCTAAAGCTATTGTAGCAAAATATTGTTTTCAGGATTGTAACTTAGTTCATGATTTGTTTATTAAAAATGATATTTTCACTGCGATGGTAGAACAGGCTAATATTTGTAGCGTGCCTATTGAATTTATAGCTATGAGAGGACAGGGCATTAAGCTTCTTAGTTTCATTGCGAAAGAGTGTGCTGGAAAAAATACGGCCATGCCAGTTATTCGAAAAGACGAAAGTAACGATGGTTATGAAGGAGCAATTTGTCTTCCGCCAAAAGCAGGTTTATATGTGGATGATCCTGTTGCAGTAGTAGATTATTCGTCTCTATATCCTAGTTGTATGATTAGTGAAAATATTTCACAAGATAGTAAAGTTTGGACAAAAGAATATGATTTGACTGGAAAACTTATTAAAGTAACAGGAGAAATAGACGACGAGGGAGATTTTATATATGATAATCTAGAAGGGTTTAAATATGTAGATATAAGATATGATACGTATCAATACGTAAGAAAAACACCTAAGGCTGCGGCGAAAAAGGTTATTTCCGGCCATAAGATTTGTCGGTTTGCGCAATATCCTAATAATGAAAAGGCTATTATGCCTTCTGTTCTTCAAGAATTATTGGCGTCTAGAAAAGCTACAAGAAAATTAATTAAATATAAAACAGTTATTACCTCTTCAGGGAAAGAATATAGCGGACTTTTAAATAAGACAAACGAAACATATACCGTTATAAGCGACAAAGATAAATTTGAAATACCAATAGACGATGTAGTAGATATTAAAGATACATATAATGATTTTATGAAAAATGTTTTCGATAAAAGACAGTTAAGTAAAAAGATTGTTGCAAACTCGTTATACGGTCAGTGTGGGGGAAAAACGAGTAGTTTTTATGATAAAGATATTGCTGCTTCTACAACTGCTACGGGAAGAAAACTATTAATGTATGGTAAACGTGTGATTGAAGAGTGTTATAAAAATAATATTGTAGAAACTACAAAATACGGACAAGTAAGAAGTAAATCAGAATATATTTATGGAGATACAGATTCTGTGTTCTTTACATTTAATTTAGAAGAATTAGACGGAACAAGAATAAAAGGCAAAAAGGCATTAGAAATTACTATAGAATTAGCCATACAGGCAGGTGAATTAGCTAGTCAATTCTTAAAAAACCCTCATGATTTAGAATATGAAAAAACATTTATGCCGTTCCTACTTTTGTCTAAAAAGAGATATGTAGGTGAGCTATACGAAACAAATCCCGATAAATGCAAAACAAAATCGATGGGAATTGTTTTGAAAAGACGCGACAATGCTTCCTGTGTAAAAGATTGTTACGGTCAGGTGGTAGATATGCTTATGACAGGACAAACCGCAGATACGGCAGCTGATAGCGTTAGAAATTATTTAAAAGACATGGTGAATGAGAAAATAGGAATGGATAAGTTGATTATTACAAAATCACTGAACGGGTTTTATAAAAATCCAGATTCTATAGCACATAAGGTTTTGGCAGATAGAATGGGAAAACGTGACCCTGGGAATAAACCAGCAGTGGGTTCTAGAATTCCATTTGTGTATATACAAACAAAAAGAAAGGTAAAGTTACAGGGAGATAAAATAGAACACCCTGTTTATATACGACAAAACAAATTAAAACCAGATTATTCATTTTACATAACAAATCAAATTATGAAACCTGTGACACAGATATTTAGTTTGATATTAGAACAGCTTACAGCTTTTAATAATAAATCAAATAAATCTGAGTATGATAGAGAAAAACGAATCATTTTACAAAAGTTTAAACAAGATAAACTAAAACAAAAAGAAAAGATTCAAAAGTTAAGAGACAAATATGTTAAGAAATTAATATTTGACGATTCATTACGTATATCAAATAATAATAAACAGGGTCAAAAAACAATTAAAAGTTTCTTTGGGTAAAATTAATGAGTATAATTTATAATTATTAATTTCAATATATTAAATATTTTTTAATCTTCATGAGGGCGTCTAGGAGCAGGAAGAAATACAGAATATTCAGCAGTTATAGTATTACCTGATAAATCTGGATTGTTCAAGGCTTCTGATAATCCAGACAATAAAGCGGACGACATGAAATTTACTGCGCTATCAAACTCGTTGCTACTAATATCGTAATTTGTTGTGAATTCGATATTTGATAAATCTCTGAAACTGTTATTTAAATTACTTGTTAAATTGGTAGTTAAATTATTTGCTAAACTACTTACAAAACTATTGTCAAAAGAAAAATCAAATGGAGATGATCCAATTACATTATTTGTAGTATTTCGACTAATATCTGTTCCGCTAATATCTGTTCCGCTAATATCAGTTCCGCTAATATCTGTCCCGCTAATATCTGTTCCGCTAATATCTGTTTCACTAATAATTGTTCCTCTAATATCATATCCCATTCCAGGTGGAAATAGCGGTCTAACTGCATTTACATTTTCTCCTGATTCGATGTCTCTTATTCTCATATCATACCTACAAATAGGGCATCTATGGTCGAAATTTATTAAATATCTTCGTAAAGCAGCATCGTGAAAAACGTGTCCGCACCCATCAATTCTTCTAACTGCATCAACGGGTAGTAGATCTTCTTGCGTTATAGGACAAATAGATTGATCGGTTACATTACTTATATCTCTCCATGTATGAATAGAAGTATTGTTTGATATATCATTTTCTGTAGCAGGGGTAGGTCTAGTAGGAGTATATAATGTTGTTTGTAAAAGATTTCTTAAAGTATCACCTGTATTAGTAGTGGTATTTCTAAATCTTCTAGTTCTTCTAGTTCTAGAACTAGATGTAGAAGTTGGTAATGTATTATTATATAAAATAGATGAAAATGTGGTACTTGAGTCTCTTGTAGTAGGCAATGTTGTAGTAGCCGTTGATGTAGTAGGCAATGTTGTAGTAGGAAATGTAGTATCTGAAAATGTGTTATTAGAAAAAGTGGTGGGAAATGTAGTACGGGGAAATGTAGTACGGGGAAGTGTAGTACGAGGAAGTGTAGCTTCTTGTGAAAATGTAGTATTGGGAAATGTAGTATTATTATCATTTGTATTATAATTCGAAGACCGTGTTAGAGGAGTGTATAAGTTGCTCTCTCTTGTATTTCTTCTGTTATATCGATCTCTCCAAGAAGATATAGGAGATTGGGCACGATTCCTAGTGGGTTCATAATTTTGATTTATAGATGTTAATAAATGATAAATATTATTATTTAAATTAGAAATAGACCTTAAATATTCTTCTATTATTCCTGATCTTTGTCTAGATTCCATCCTCACTATACTTAAATATTCGTATATAAGATCTTCTTGTGATAAATTATTAGCTCTATTCATATTAATATAATTATATATTATTTAAAAAATGTGTTTAAATGTAAAATAAATTATATATATATAAAATATCGTTGATATGACTGAAAATACAATTAATGTTTCCAGCGACAAATCACAAATGGTTTCTCTTTCTGAAAGGTTTAAAGAATTTAGAGGATTAGGTCTAACAGGTTTAGCAAATATGGGAAATACTTGTTTTATGAATAGCGTCTTACAGTGTCTATCTCATACTTATGAATTAAATTTATTTTTAGAGGAAAGAAAAAAAAATAATAGACCAAAACTAAATAATATAAATGATTCTCTTTTATTATGCGAATGGGATAATTTAAGAAAATTAATGTGGAGTGAGAATTGTACTATATCACCAGGAGGTTTTTTGAGTGCCGTTCAAAAAGTAGCTAGAATTAAAGACAGGGTGATATTTACAGGATATAATCAGAATGATGTCCCTGAATTTCTTCAATTTTTATCTGAGTGTTTTCATAATGCTATATGCAGAGGAGTAGATATGTTAGTAAGCGGAACAGCTGTATCTAATACAGATAGATTAGCCGAAACATGTTATAAAATGATGAAAAATATGTATGAAAAAGAATATTCCGAATTTTTGAGAATGTTTTTTGGAATACATGTATCACAAATAAAATCTAAAGAAAGTGATTATCTTAATATTACTCCTGAGCCTTTTTTTAATCTTTCTTTATCTATTGAAAATCAAAAAACTTTAGAAGATTGTTTGGATTTTTATACAAAAGAAGAAATATTAGACGGAGATAATAAAATTTTTAATGAGAAGGAAAATAAAAAAGAGAAAGCAGGGCGAGGTATTATGTTTTGGAGCTTACCGGATGTTTTAATTATAACATTGAAACGATTTGGTAATAATATAAGAAAAAAACAACATATGGTAGATTTTCCTTTAGTAGATTTAGATATGTCAAAATATGTATTAGGATACGATAAGTCTTCTTATGTATATGATTGTTATGGAATTTGTAATCATTCAGGGAATGTAGGCGGAGGCCATTATACAGCTAGTGTTAAAAATGCAAATGAAAAGTGGTATCACTTTAATGATACGTCAGTAAATGAAATGAATAATTTAGCAAAAATAAAAACTCCCCGCGCTTATTGTTTTTTCTATAGGAAACAAAAAAAGTAATACAATATATATATACATGGATATTGATATTTCACCTAGTAACGGATTTTCTCATTTATACGATTCAATGAATAATAAAATATCAAGTGTCAATCCAATGGTTTTAATTGTATTGACGGTTATTATATTATTTTATTTTATTGTTTTTAGTTATTTAGCACCAGTAGCTGGACAAGCTTTACCTACTCCAAAGTCTAACGGCATGTGGTTAATTGAAATAATCATGTGGGGTTTATTTGTATTTTTAATATTAATAAATGGGTTGCAGTATTTTTTTCAAATAGATGTAAAAACTGCTGTAAGAAACTTAGTATCTGGAACCCCTACAGTAGATGTAAAAATAAAACAAGAATCAAAACTTTTAGCAAAAAAAGGCAAAAATGGTTTAAAGGGGTTAGAAAATGATTTAGGTTTAGGTAATTTTAGTAGAAATCAGGTATTTAATGTTTCTGGAAATGACTATACTTATGAAGAGGGAAAAGCCCTATGTAAAGCCTATGGTGCTAAATTGGCGACTTATTCTCAGATAGAAAACGCTTATAAAAGCGGTGCGGAATGGTGTAACTATGGATGGTCGGCAGATCAAATGGCTTATTTCCCAACTCAAAAATCAACCTGGCAGAAGCTTCAAAAAACAAAAGGACATGAAAACGATTGTGGGCGTCCTGGTATAAACGGCGGTTATATTAAAAATCCCAATGTTCGTTTTGGAGTAAATTGTTATGGATCAAAGCCTAAGATTACACCAGAAGAACAAAAAATTATGAACAAAGCTACTCCATACCCTATGACACCAGAAGATCGTAAATTTAATAAATTGGTAAAATACTACAAAGATAAAATGTCTTCTATTTTACTTTCACCATTTAATTACTCAACATGGAGTAAGGTCTAATAAATATATATAATAACATAATTAGAATAAAACCTATAATAATAGATTTTATTTCATTTTCATTATCAAAAGGTAAATTATTTATGTAATGAATGTAAGGTTCTATTCTAGTTCTAGGATCAATAACGAGGTGTCTAGGTTGTATAGTTTCTCTTATTATAATATTATTCTCGGGTGGTGTTTGTCGTATAAGTCTTTTTTTTCGTCTGCGCTCTATCCAGCTAATAGGTTTTGTACATTTTTTGTGACAAATAATACAATTTTTATTTTCTCTCCACCATTTCATATAACAATTATAATGAACATTATAACGACAATTACAATTTAAATTTAAATGAGCAGGTCGTCTTATTGTTTCTAAACATATAGAACATATCATTGACTTTTTTTTTGTCATTAATTTTTTTTTTGTCATTTAGTAATAATACATTAATTATTATTAAATTGTTATAAATAACTATATTTTTACATATTAACTTAGCGAAATTTTCTTGTTCTTCTTTTTTTCTTTTTTCCACCTTTTAAGTTTTTTCGTGTTTTAGCGTTTGTTTTTTTTCTGTCTTCTGCCAATCGTAATAACTTATTATAAAGATCGTCTTTAACAAGGCCCCCTTCTATCACTTTAGTATTATGTATGTCATGAATATTAGGGTCTTCTAATTGTTTATTTAAAAGAGAAAGGCCTATCGGCATCCCATGCGAACCTACATGATTTTTCATTTTATTTTTCTTACCGCCTCCTATCATGGCTGGTAAACCCGCATCTCTAAGAAAGTTTTTAAATTCCATACCAATACTAAAAATAGAGCCATTTTTTTCATATAGTGTAAATTCTTGTTCGTTCATTATATATATAATTTATAATTTATTTAATATAAATTATAAACTTATTTTGGCAACAAATCTTTTGCCAGTTCTGGACATTGATAAAATAATTCTAAATCATAATCTATAGATATAAAACTATATATCATACTCGCAAAAGCATGACTATCTATAGCATTTAAATCGTTTTTAAATAAACAACTTGCGTCTTGGTATTGTTTATTATAACTTTCATAAATATTTATAAGTTTTTCTTCCAGATAATATTCTAACTTATTATAATGTTCGTCTATCAAAATATTTCTAGTTTTTTCACATGCTATGAAATCATCTAAACTTAATTTTCTCAAATATTCAGAGGGGTCTATATCTTGTAATTCTGTATCGCTAAAATCCGTCATTTGCTGTTATTATAAATAAATGTTGCAATATTATTCTTAAGCTGGTTTTCATCTTTAATTGCGAATCCTCTCATTTGAATTTCGTTTTTGACATCTAATACCATGTTCTTTAATATATCTCTTATTCGTATATCTTCGAAAGTTCTTTTTTCTAGCCAATCCTGGAAAGCGTCTTTTTTTTGCTCTTGTTTAAGTTTATGTAATGCTTTAAATAGTTTTTCTTCTTTCGAGTATTGATATTCCTTTTCTTTTTCTTTTTTTATAATTACGGATTCTTCTTCCTTTTTTATAATTATGTTTTTAGACCATGAGTTTTCAGAATCGTTCATTTAATTAATTGTTAAATAAATTTTTAAGCCGTTTAATTATATGTTCTTCTGATGTCATAATTGTATTTGGGTTCGCGTTTGTTTTTAATATATTTAATAATTTGTTTTACTTGTTCTTCGTTGGCAATACAATCGTTTAAGCATTCTTCAATAAATCTAAACGTTAATGGGTTTGTAGATTTAACATTTTGAAACTTTAATTTTCCATCTGAAATTTGAATAACAGCATTTTCCAAATTATTTGTCTCCGCATAAGTAAATATTTGATTAGTTAAATTATTTTTCTGAGAGCGATATTGCTTTACTTCTTGTTGTAAAGCTTTAATACGGTTGTCAATAGACACCCAATCTTGTATGTTTTTTTGAAATAGTTCGCTCATTTATAATATCATATAAAATTATTTTTAATTTGTTTATATGATATATTTATCGATTAACAAAATATTTAGCGGCGCTTTCTGCGAGTCTTCTTAGACTTTCTACGGGAAACACGTTTCTGCATTTTTTTCTGTCCTTTATAAAGTAAAAAGGGCAATAAAGCAGTTTTTAATGCGGCGGTAATGCCGACGGCGCCTCCTCTTCTGCGGCGGCGTCTAGATTTACGCGATTTGCGGGATTTACGAGTTCTGCTACGTCTAGCCATTATATACTATAAAAAGAAAATTATGTTTTCTTAGAAATAAACATTTTATTACGCATGAGTAAAATAAAAATTCCTAAAATTAAAAGAAAACTTATAAAAACAAAAATAATAGATAAAAATATATATGGATAAATCTCTTTTATTAATAAATCTACTAACGGCTTCATTAATTCTTTAAATTCTTTTTTTACATCGTCGCGATGTAAAACATTTAAACATTCATTGATTACAGTTTCTTTTATATCCATTAATCAAAACAAAGATAATATTATTTCGTTGTGTACTAGTTTAAAAATAAATGTCTAAATAACACTAAATGAATAACATTGTAGAAGCAAATGAATCATATCCTTTTGGCGATATTAATATTAAAACGCCAAAAGCTTTACAGGGAGGAACGTATAGTGCTAAATTAGAATTAAATAACGATCCTATAGTAATCCAAACGCCTAAATGTAAAACAAAAAATGGCATTCACACAACGGTAAAACAAATATATTGCGATTTATTGATGAATGGAGGTCATAATGATTTTATTAAATGGTTAAGATTATTACAAAATAGAGTTAGACAACTCATTTTTGAAAATAGTGAAAATTGGTTTCATGAAGCACCTACATTAGATGAAATAGAATATAATTGGAATGATTCAATACGAACATATAAAAGTGTAAATTATTTAATAAGGACATTTATTCATAAAGCTAAATCTATTAACAAAATATCATTACAAATTTTTGATTCAGATGAAAATGAATTAAACCATAAAGAATTAGATTCGTCTAAAAGTATAATAGGTATTATTGAAATAGTAGGTCTAAAGTTTTCTAGTAGCAGTTTTCATCTAGAGCTATGTTTAAGACAGGTTATGGTTTTAAAAGATAAACCTTTATTTGGTAAATGTTTAATTAAATTAGACGGAGATAATAAACCAGAAAAAATAAATATGGAAACTAAACCATCAGAAAAGACAATGTCGGTAAATAATATAATAAGTAATAGTGATCATGAAAATGATTTAATGGGAGAATTAAATGAGATATCAGATGATTTAGACGAAATAGATTATTCACAAAATAAAGAAACAGATCTATCAGCAGACCCAAACGATTCTATAGAATTAACGGATGAAAAAGAGACTTATCTTTCTAAAGAAGAAGAAACTATACTTAGCAATGAGAATAGCGATACGATTAATGATATATATGGAAACTCCGAACATGTAGTAAATAAAAAAAAAGAAAATGTTGAAAAACAAGAAAATGTAGTAAAACAAGAAAATATGGAAAGCATTGAAAATTTAGAAGAAACAAATGATTCGAGTATAAATTCTTTAGAACCATCTGATAAGTTGGAAAATTTAGAAGAAACTATTGGAGTTTTTCAAAAAAACCCAGAAAATCAAGATGGTTTAGAAGAAATTAGTTTAGAAATAGATGAAAGTTCTCCATTAACTCTTAAAAATCCTAATGAGGTTTATTTAGATATTTATAAAGCCGCTAGAGAAAAAGCAAAAAAAGCGAAAAATGAAGCAATTAAGGCATATTTAGAAGCAAAACGAATAAAAGAATTATATTTGTTGGATGTGATAGATACATCCGATGAAGAAAGTGATGAAGATGACGATGGGATGAATTATTTAGCGAAAAGTAAATAAATCAAAAATATTTTATGTTTGGATTAATATATAATGAACGTTGGCAAGATGCTTAAGAAATTAGCGAATAACCAAACAGTTATGGTATTGGCGGCTGCTGTTGCGGTAGCTGCTATTTATTATTATTCCCAAGGATTTTCGGGGTCATTAAGTGGCATGTCTGGTCAGAACGAAGCAGCTAAAGCAGTTGATAGAGCTCCCCAGGGTCATTCGGATAGTCCTAGTGATAGACAGATTCAGTGTGCTGCTGGAGGAAATAACTTTGTTCCTTCTCAACCTTTAGGTCAAAATAGTGGAAATGCTTCTGCTAATGGTGCTAACACAGACACATATGGTCTCCCTCCTAGCTGTGCTAAACAGCAGGTGGTTGACCCCTCTGAGTTATTGCCCAAGGGAGGAAATAGTGAATTTAGCAAGTTAAATCCTATGGGAGCAGGTGACTTAAAAAATGTTAGTTTGTTGAAAGCCGGATGGCACATTGGCATTAACACGGTTGGTCAGAGTTTAAGAAACGCCAATCTTCAGCTTAGAAGTGAACCAGCAAACCCTCAGTTAAATACCGGACCATGGAACCAAAGCACTATCACCTCTGATATGCAGCGCAGGCCTTTAGAGATTGGTTGTGGTTCTAATTAAATAATCAAATTTAAATAACTAAATCATAATAAAAATATAATGATTTAGTTTTATCGTATGATAATATAAATGAAAGTAGATATGAATATTTTTGGATATGTTATAATAATATTTGTAGTAGCATTTACATTAAAAATCTATTTTGATTCGGATTTATTTCAATTAAAGTGTATTATGTCAGACGAAGACGGTAATACATATTGCGTAAGAGAAACTCCTAAGTTAGAAATGGTTGCTGACCTATTAGCACGTGTTACAGGAAAATTAAAAGAATTAGTAAATTACATGGCTGAAAAATACCCTACGCGTGAAAATGTTCAGAGAATGAAAGAACGTTTTAATCCTAAAAAAATAAGCGAAACTTTACCTACAAGTACGTATACCGCTTATTCTGAAAATAAGGGAGAAAAAATTGCTTTTTGTACAACAACTACAAAAACAGGAACAAAATTAATAGATGAAAATACACTTACATTTGTTGCTATACATGAATTAGCTCATGTTATGAGTGAGAGCGTTGGTCATAATAAAGAATTTTGGGAAAATTTTAAATTTTTATTAAAAAATGCGGTTAAAATGGGAATATACGAACCCGTTGATTATAAAAAAAAACCTAAGAATTATTGCGGTATGACTATTAGTGACAACCCGTATTATGATTTGTAATATTAGTTAAAACATATACTTCTCTCGTTGTTGTTTTACTATTTCTTTGTATTCTAAACGATTCATATAATTTAAACATTCTTTTATATTTTGTAAATTGTTTGAATTTTGTTTTAAATCCGAATTTTCAAAAACATTAAAATTATAATTTAGATCATTTTCTTTATAAAAATTTGATCTAAATACTTCCTTAAAATTATTTGGAATATCAGGAAAATAAGTATCGCATGTAAAGTTTTTATCAATATAAGTATAAAATATCGATTTTACATAGGGCGTATAAATAAAAGAATTATAAATTTGTTCTCCTCCTATCAACCATATATCGTCATAATTATTTTGATCTAGTAAAATATCAAGATGATCCGTGTTACGCAAAATATAAGGTTTCTCGTTTTTATCTATGGTTGAACTTAAGACATAATTATCTCTTTTAGGCAATGGTTTTTTTAAACTTTTCCATGTATTTTTTCCCATAATCACTGCGTTATTACCTTTTCCCAATGTTAAACATTTAAAATATTTTAATTCTGATGGTATGTGCCATGGAAGTATGTTTTTATAACCAATACCACTATTTTTACATGCTGCTACAACAATGTTCATATTTTATATTAAATAATATTAGTTATATTTATATAGATGTCTGAAATATATAAGATTAATTATATAGTAAATAATAAAATAAAAAAGATTTTTGTATTTGTAGGAAACTTGAAAATAGAAGAAAAATCATCAGGCTATAAATTAAAAGACGGTGCTGATATATTTTCTACTCCTGAATGGAACATGATTACTAGTGAAAATATAGAGGTTATTATATTAAAAAAATATATTCATGGTGATGATTATGTTATTAGGGTAAAAGAAAAAATTTTAATGGAATGTTCAGGATTAAATTCTTCTACGTCTGAAATGTATCTTTTTACTATTCAAAAAGAAAAAATAGACATTGCTTCTATGTATTATAAATTAACTCAAAATGACACGATTGATTTAAATAACAACAGACTAATGTCATTTTTATACAATTTCGTTAATAACTCACATACTTTAGCTTCTAGAAAAAGATTTTTTAAACAAAATAAAAATATAAAAAAAGATAGATATGATTTTGATGATTTAAATGAAGTAACATTAGATTGGAATACACAACTATATTTAACAAAAGCAATAGGACAAAATATAGTAGTTAAAAGTAGTTATCCATTTGTTGGCAATCCTTATAATAATAAAGCCGAAGATACGTTTTTGGCACAAGAAGGGGAAAATGTAATTTCAACACAAAACAATTATTCATTATTTAAATACTTTCCTATGCAACATAACAATATTTATTTATGTTTAGCTAGAGATGTTATAGGATATGCTGATATTAATAAATTAGATGCGTCTTATTTTTTAAAACTATATTTTCCTATACTTTATAATGAACACGAGATTAAAACATCTCAAGATTTTATGAGTAATCATTTACGTATATATGATTCATCCAAAAAATCAGTAAAAAAATTTTATAAAGCATATAACGAAAGAATAGATATATTTTACGATATATTTAATGAAAATAAACGCGAATTAAAATATGTTAATGTAGGAGTTAAATCTTTACATGTAACAATACATCCAAACAGTAATATTAAGTTACCATTGGAGATATTATTTAAAATAATTCATTCTAATGAAACTATTCCTTTAATTAAATATAACCCTGGAGAGAAATATGAAAATATATATAGATTATTTACAAAAGATTATGTTTCTACTGATGGATTAAAAATACCTAGTATATTAGTTACTACAGGAAGAAAAGGAAAAATAATTAATATAGCAAAAATATTAGCTTCTAAAAATTCTGTTGGATTTTTGATTTATTATACTTATAATACTGAAAAAATAGAAATATTTTGTGAATTTTTTGAAAATGGCAATATTTCTATAAAATTTGAATCGGATTTGTTGTTAGATCATGATGAAATAAATAGTATTATTAAAGAATCTGTGAATGATTATTTATTAGAAATTATCAGAAAATATTTGAAACAAAGCGGGTACGATTATATCTACTTTAATAGCATATCAGATAAAAATATAGAAATAAATAAGATAGACTATCAATATCGTTTAGAAAACAAAAAGAAATTAGACTTAGGGAATTTAATAGGGTGTTTATCTGTTATATTTAATATCATAAATAAGAAAAGTTTAAAAACAACTGATATTATAAATTTGATTTATAAACGCGTTTCATCTTTTAGAGTAATGGATAGTATAAAGTCTTTTATTACAGTAAAACGTCAAAATGGCGTTACTGGAACACAACTATTAGATGAATTAGTAGAAAATTTTCCAAAAGAAATTCCTAGTGTTGAAAAAGCACAAGAAGAATTAATTGAATGGAGTAGGGAAGTAGAAATGAAAGTAGATTCTTTTGGTAATAAAAGTAGAATTGTAGATACTATACCGGGGTTTAAAACTACAATAACAACCGAGGTTTTTTCTGAAAAAACGATTACTGTATTTACTCTTTATGATATAAATGACATTCGGTATATACCTTACATGAATATTTATGTAGATTCTATGTTTAAATTACTAATGAAAGTGAGACTTAATGAATCATTAAAAATAAAAACAAAAAAAATATGCGAAAAAGTATCAAAAAAAATAGCAAAAGCAGAAAATATAGATGATATAAAGAAACCGGTTGTATCAGGAAAACTAGTATTTGCGGATGCCATAGACGAGAATGATTTTGATGAAGAAACCGATTTGGAAGAAGATGGTTTTTTTGACGATGAAGATGACGACGAAAGTGATGAAGATGACGACGAAAGTGATGAAGATGACGACGAAAGTGATAATGAAGAAGATGGAAGCAAACAAATACCCAAACCTCAGGATGAACCTATTGTTATTTTACCTCCATCTAAAAATTTACAAAAACCTGTAGAAAAGACACCAACCCCAGTAGAAAAGACACCAAAGTCAGCAGATAAATCGCTTTCACCATTAGATGACAGTATTGATGTCGATGACGATAGTATAGGCGCTGACGATGATAGTATAAAAGCAGATGACGATAGTATAAAAGCAGATGACGATAGTATAAAAGCAGATGACGATAGTATAAAAGCAGATGACGATAGTATAGGCGCAGACGATGATAGTATAAAAGCAGATGACGATAGTATAGAAATAGGAGAAGATGACGATGCTATTAGTTTAGGAGATGCTTCTGATTTAGAATCTCTTCCTGATGATTCTCCTAGTCCTATACAGGGAGGAGGAGCTAAAAAGGGTTATGATAGTGATGATGATGAAATAGATATAGATTTATCAAATTTATCTCTTTCAGGTGCAAAAAATATTTTCATGAAAAGAATGAGAGATAGAGATCCGGAATTATTTGAGAAAAAAGAAACCCCCGGTTATAAATCTTATTCTAGAACATGTCCGTCACAATATAAAAGACAACCAATTATATTAACAGACCAAGAAAAAGAATATATTGATGCTAGAGACAAGGAGACAGGTGTTAGTAGTTATGACGAATCTATTCGATATGGAAGTGGAGATAAAAAATATAATTATATTTGTCCTAGATTTTGGTGTATTAGAGATGATAAAGGTAAAGGAAGAAGTTTAACTGTAAAACAAATTAACGATGGAGAATGTGGTGGATGGGACGCATTAATTGCAAATCCAAAAGCAAAAAAGGTACCGAAAGGAAAAAGAATTGTCCAATTTACTGATAAAAGATTTCATTTAGATGGCGTGTCTGAAACTGAACATAAAAATTGGTCAGAAGCACAAAAGAAATTAGTGTATAGACCTATGTATCCAGGTTATCAAGACCCATCAAAACATCCAAAAAATTTATGTGTTCCATGTTGTTACTTAGACCCTAGCACAAAAGGAACATCTATTAAAATGGGAACAGATATTCCAGGTACATATGAAAATAAGAATCCAAAACCGTCTTTTAAAAAGGACGCATCGGGGAAAATTGTAATGGAATCTATAAAAGGCGTTTCTAGAAAAAGACCGGGACCAAAAGGCGCATTAGAATCATCGTTAAATCAATGTAATCAATCTATTGACGGAGTTAAAGTTCAAAGAAAAGTTGATTCTAAAAAATTAGATGATGTCCCAGGAACTATATTCCCATTAAAAACAGGACAACTAGGTTATATGAATATTTATTTACAGAAATTTTTAGGATTTGATAATGCTTCTATATGTTATAAATATAATTCCGCATTAAATAGCGATAAAAGATTAAAACCCCAACAATATTGTTTGACAAGAATGGGCATAGAAAAAAATAAAAACCAATCATTTTTATGTTTGCTTGCAAGTGTTTATAAGTATTACAATAAAACAGTTACATCTGAAAAGTTAAAACCAAAACCAGAATCTTTAACTGAATTTAAAAATCATTTTATAAGCAACTTATCTCTAGAAAAGTTTGCTATAGCTCAAAACGGTATTTTACCTAAGGTTTTTTCTTCAAATAAAAAAATAAGTTTAAGAAAATATAAAACAAACCAATACTTATTAAAATTGAATAATAAAGAATTTAAAAAAAAAATAGTTTCTGCTTATGAAAATTTTATTAATTATTTTATGAGCGATGAAATAATAGATTATACTTATATCTGGGATTTAATCACTAGTCCTATAAATAAAGGCGGTGTTTTATTTGAAGCAGGTATAAATTTATTAATCATGAATAGTCCAGACGACGATATTACATCAAAAATAAATATAATTTGTCCTACAAATCATTATTCAAATAATTTTTTCGATCCTGAAAAGAAAACTCTTATGATATATTTAAAAAGTGGTTATTTCGAACCTTTAATCAAGATTAAAAGAGAATCTCGAACAACATTTAAAGTTTTTAGATTTTTAGATTTAAGAGATCTTCAAAGTTTTAGTAAAAATTCAGATATTATACCACTTGTTTTGAAAATTAAAGATTTAATGATAGAAAGTTGTATGGCTAAAAAAAGCATAGGCAAACGCTCTTATGATTTTGAAAGAAATTTATTACTAAACGATATGTTAGAAGAAATAAAAAAACTTAATTATACTTTTATTTCACAAATAGTGAATTTTAATAATCAGGTTATAGGAATTATTGTTTCTAGACAAACTAATAAATTTTATTTACCTATACTTCCTTCAAGTATTATTTTAGATAAGGAATTTAAATTGATACAAGATATATCAAGTTATCAGAATTATGAACAAACAAAAATGTTTTTAGAATCAACATTTATCGAATCTAATGAACATATACAATGTAATCCTATAAAAAAAATTGTAGACGAGGGGATGATTGTAGGGATAATAACAAAAACGAATCAATTTGTTCCAGTAATACCTGAACAATATATCCAAAACGGCGAACAAGAAGATTTACCTGTAGAAATTGTAAGTAAAATATCAAATTATTTAGATAATGACCAATCGTTATTACAAAATAAAGAAATAGATAGAGAAAGACAAATAGTTGTTAAAAAAATAGAATTAGAAAATAATTTTTATAATCTTTTCAGAAATACATTAAAAATTGTTATTAATTATAGTAAGAACAAATTAATAAAAAATGAAATATTAGATTTAATAAATAACATATCTGTAAGTTATATCGATAAATTAACAACGATACAAAGAAAACTTTTTGATTTATTAAAACCTGTAATTCAGTTTAGAACCATAGAATTAGATACATTAGATGAATATAATGATCTAGTAACTTGTTTGCAGTTAAGCGGGAGTAATTGTTCCAAACAACAAGGTTGTTTTTTAAGACGCGAAAATGGTATTTGTCAAATAATATTACCTAAGAAAAATTTATTTAGCGGTAAGAAAAATAAAGAGGTTTATTTTATGAAAATTACAGATGAAATTATAAGATATCAAAAAATACAAAAATATATATTTACACCTAGGACATTTTTATCATTTGAACATGTTAATTATCAGATCAATGACGATGAAATTATTCTTTTAGAAGAAATATTTTTAGAACAATACTTAGATAATATTGAATTAATGAAACATAATGCTTTTATTAATACGGTAAATCTTTATACTTTGTCCAATCCTGAGAAGGCTATTAAAAATATACCTTATTCAAATAGTTATGATTTAACAAAAACAGATTTTAGTGATGTAAAAGCAGAAGAAATATGTTTAGAATCTAATACAAAATTATTAAAAACAACTAATACATTTAAAAGCTTATTTAGTTTAGATTTAATAGAAACAAAGCTGGTTACAATAAACCAGTATAAAGATATGCCTATGTGTGCGTTTTCTATGATCCAAACAATACTTAACGACCATTTAAATCAAGATATTACAGTTGAACAAATAAAAACAGTTTTAGCAGACCAATATATAGGAATTGATATGCCTGACAATAATTTAAAAATTAAAGCCGACATAGATGCCAAAAATATTTCTGTTTTTTCATTATTTAATCATTTTTCATTTAAGAAAGAAATCGCAGAATCTGTTTATGGTGTATTTCCAGATAAACGACATGATGAAATAAAAAAACAAATATTAATGGAAAGTTATTTCCCGTCAGAATTTGATTTAATATTGATTTTTAATCATTTTGATGTCCCTGTTTTATTAAGAATGAACGCATTACAAAAATTGTATCCTAGTTATTTTTACAGAGCTTATAATACTCTAAAAAGTCCGAATTATTATATAATAGTTGCTAATAGGGAGAAATCTAAAAATAATACATATTGTTTATTAAAATACAATGATATATATAAGATAGAAGACGATATTATAAATAAAGAAAAAATATATACAAAATATAATAATAATAAGGTAAATGTTTCTTTTATAGATACTAATATTAGCGTAAATGAATATGTTGAAAATAATATTCGTATATTAGAACAGGCAAAAAAACTGGCTCGTCAGAGAGATTTAAAAAGAAAGAAAATAAAAAAAATAGGAAAAAAAAAACTTGGTAAAAAGTTAGGTAAGAAATAATAAAAATAAATAATTATAATTGAAACAAATTATAATTATCTAAATAGTGAAAAAGAACTACTCATTTGCTGTCTTCTTCTAGATAAAGCACCTGGAGGAGTTCTATTTATTTCTCTTGTAGGTGTAAAAGGGTTTATATCTGTATTTATATTTTGATATTCGTCGTCCGTACTGTCTGTTTCATAATTTAAATCTATAGTTTCGGAAGAATCACTGTCTGACTGATTTATTAATTCTTCTATTTCTTCTATAACTTCTTCTATTTCTTCTATAACTTCTTCTATAGGTTCTTCTATAGGTTCTTCTACTGTCTCTGTTAGTTCTTCTATATTTTGGTTTATAGGTTCAATTATATATTGATTAATTATATTGTTAGAATTTGTGTTTGTTTCTCTAATAGTTTCTAGAGGAGGAAGGTGGGGAGGAGGTAAAGGCGGGGGTAATAAAGGTCTTCTCCTTCTCAATGCTTCTGGTGGTGGATGAGGTGGTGATATTACAGACGTTCTTCTTCTTTCAGATAAAGGAATATATTGTACAACATATTGTTCAGGTATGCCTAATTTAATATTGTCTTTAAAAAAATCTTTTAGTTTTATTTTAGTGGCAGAGGCATAATCTCTTTTTATTAAAGGATTACATGAATATTTACTTCTCACGTATAAAGATATTATACTTTTTAAATTACTTATAAGATCTATTTTAACAGTTAAAGGTACTCTATTTATAACTGTAGTATATTCCACCTCTTTTCTATAATCATGTAAAAGATTCAATATTTGTTCATATTTTTCATGATATGATCCGTTCGTATTAAAATTTTCTATACTTTTTTCTTTTAAAATTCCATAATATCTATATGAAAATTCATCCAATGACATATTAGATAAATAAAAAGCATGAATACATAATGGTATATTAAAATGACTATATAACAATTTAATGTAAATATTAATTAAGTTATGATAAGATATTTCTATATTTGTGTGGGGGTTTTTAAGATTTAAAGGTTTTGAGAATAGGTTTTGACTATTTGTTAAACATATGACCCAATAATTTACTAAATCACTCAATCTAAATTTATAAATAGTATTATTTTCTAATAAATTAATTCTTTGATCTTCTGGAAAATCGTCTAAATCATTTAAAAATAAATCGTGGTTAATATCATAATCTATTGCTTTTTTCCATTTACATTTTCTTAAAAAAAAATTTAAAGTATTTATTATTTTTTTAGAATTTAAATATACTTTTAACATTTCTATATTTTCTTGTTCATCAATAAATTCTTTACTTGTTAATATTGTTTTATAAAGTTTGGTATGCGACATATTATTTTGCGAAATATCACTGTTTAAAAAAGAAAAATTTTTTAAATTTAAATTTAACTTTTGTTTTTGTATAAAATGGTTCATTATTTTTTTTAAAAGTATCATTTATTATAATATAATTTATTATAAGAAATTAAAATCCGGGATCATATTCAGTAGAAACATCTCCTGTATTAACACCACCTAGATGATCGGTTGTACTATTAATTACAATATTATTCTTAGAGCAAATATCGTTTGGATCTTCAACTTGTAGTAATGTATCGATATTTACCTTTTGTTCTATCGATTTTTCTCCTAATTTAGACATTTCATTAAAGTTGAGTAGAACCTGAAAACTACCAGTTCCATAATATCCTTCTTGTCCGCACATAATATTAGAAGATACACCTGTCATTAAATCTAATTCAGCATGTCTGGCAGCTCTTAAAAACATCTCCGGTGTTTCCTCAAAACTAGCTTTCGCAATAGGACCAATATCATCATTATTAATACCGTGTCTAAATATTGAAACCATTTTTTTGGTGGCGCACATTCTATCACACAACATAGACATATGATGATAATTAATGTAAGTAGTATCAGAGAATGCTTCTGATAATTCATTGTAAATACATTGTCTAGCTGCTTCAATACCTAATGTTCTATAAACTTCCTGAATAGCATTACTATATGTTCGACTGGTGTCGATATAATCAATCGACAAAATACCTTTAAGATTTGAACCTACTGTATCCAGAACCCAAATATCTTTTGGAATATAGTTTCCATTTTCTTTTATCATTGTATTAGCTACTTTTCGAATAATAATCTTAGGAATACCCTTAATACCTTTTAAAATAATATTTTTCATAATATTTTCTTGTAAATTTTTTAATAGATAAATTTCATCTGTCTGATCTAGATTTTTCTTTTTACTTGCCATAAGAGATTTAGAATTTGCCAGACGTATTCTAAATACAAGATTGTCTGAATTAAGATCACTGAATACGCATTCTATAGCATTTTTCATTGTATTTGTTACAGCAAAATGAACATCTTCCATTGTAATACTTCTATCCATCATTTTTTCTTTTGAAAGTTCTAGACGAATTACCCATTTTGAATAATCATTTGTTCCTGTTTCTTTTGACACACCACAATCCTCCATAATTTCTTGAAACATCATGTATTCTTCAATAAGAACCTTGTCATCATCTATCAATGTAGAACTTCTTTTTGGATCAAAACAGATACTTGCTGATTTTGTAATATCCTGAATACAGGTATATTCTAAAGAATATTTTATTTCTTGTGCTTTTTCAATACTTGTTTGGTCTTCAGGTTTAAGATAAATTGTAGTAGAAGGTTGCTTTGGATTTTCTGAAAGAGATAAAATTTCTTCAATTCTAGGAACACCTCTAGTTACATTAGATTTACTCGCTACACCAGCAAAATGAAATGTATTCAAGGTCATTTGTGTAGTAGGCTCTCCAATACTCTGTGCACTAATCATTCCTACCATTTCTCCAGGATGAACAATGGCTTTATTATAATTAAGTGTTAATGTCTCCATAAGAATAGTAAGAGCCTTTTTATTAAATCTTCTAAGCATAAGAAGTTCCTTAGGAGTAAGATAGAAATACCATGCCAACTTAAATAATTCGGTTGGTTTTGTTAATTTATGAGATTCCAACTTATCAAATGTTTCATCTAATATTTCGTATGTTTCCAAAGGAGTAATATCAACCATGAAATTTGATTGTATGTGTAATTGATGTTGAATATTGTTCATAATTCTATGGAAATTAACAGGAATATGAATTACAATATTATCTTCATGGTTAAATACTCTGTTTAAGAGTTCTTCTCGTTGTCCTAACATGTACTGAATTTTACTTCCGACAATATCTGCTAATTTCTTTTTTTGTTTCTTTAATCTCTTCCTAGCTTTAAGTGTATAAGTAGTCGTAAACACACTTGTTGAATTGTCATCGTCTGGAATTTGAAAGTGTGAATAAATCTCTTCTAAACTCATTCTGGTAAGCGGTAGTTTCTGATTTTCAGTTTTTGTAGGATTAATATTGTCATCGCCATACCTAAACTGAATAATTTTTCCTTTATTGTTTCGAACTGTCATATCGTAAGCAACTTTAAGATCTTCTTGACCTTTAATCAATCGTCTCTGAATGTAACCTGTTTGACTAGTCTTAACAGCTGTATCAATAAGACCAACTCGGCCACCCATTGCGTGGAAATAAACTTCTTCAGGAGAAAGACCTTGTATAAATGAACTTTCTACAAATCCTCTGGCTTCAGGAGAATCGTCAAACTTTGTATAATGGGGAAGAGTCCTATTCTCGAAACCATATGGGATTCGTTTTCCATCTACATTTTGTTGTCCTAAACATGAAATCATTTGAGCAATATTAATTTCATTCCCTTTACTTCCAGCATTTACCATAATAACAAAACGATTGTCAGAATCCAAACTTTTCCTACCAATCTTTCCTGCTTCATTGGCTGCCTGATTCAAAAGTGAATTAACTCTTGTTTCAAACTCAACTTCATTGGATTTTCCTGTGCTATTTTCAAAAACTCCTAGATGAAGTTCATCAATTAGATTTTGAACATCTTTTTTCTTTTCTGTTACAATATTAATAATTTTTTGATTTGTTTCGTTGTCGGCAATAAGATCACTAATACCTACACTGTATCCTGAAAGTTTCATATATTCAGTTACAATAGATTGAATATTATCAATGAAATCAGAAGATTCCTGAAAATTAAAGTCATTGAAAATACTTTGGATAAGTCCTTTAGATCCAGAACCCAACACACCCTTATTAATAAGTCCTCTTAGGTATTTACCGTTCCTAATCTCAATAATATTGTTAGACGTTTTTGTGTTTTCTCCATCTTCGAACAAACTATTCGCAAACTTAGAAGAAAGAGGGGGTAAGATTTGACTAAGAATTTCAAAATTAGTAACATCTGCTCTTTTTTCAAAAACTCGAGTATCTACGTTGTTATAATACATAAGAATATTCATAGCATGACGAGGTGTAAATGATATATCTTTTCTTGTAAATCTGTAGCACCCTAAAAGAGAATCCTGAAAAATTCCAACAATAGATTGATTGTTCTGCGGAGAAATAATCTGACGAGGAACAGCTGCTAAATACATTAGTTCTGCCTGACTTTCTTCATCCTGGGGCCCGTGCATATTCATTTCGTCTCCGTCAAAATCAGCGTTGTACGGTTTTGTATCAGCCACATTCATGCGAAATGTATCACCCACATTCATAATTTTAGCCTTGTGACACATCATCGACATTCTGTGTAATGTAGGCTGTCTATTGAATAAAACGGGATCTCCATTCATAAGATGTCTATGAACTACATCTCCTATCTTAATATTGAGTGTATTACGATCTACATACTTAAGAGAAATACTCTCTCCAGATTTACGTTCTAAAACATTAGCTCCAGGATAAACAGTAGGTCCATTAAATACTAGTTTTGTAAGGAATTCTCTGTTTCTTTCATTAACATAGGCTGGAAAGGTAATATTCATTGCGATCTTTTTAGGCACTCCTAGTTCGCTAATGCTAAGATTCGCATCAGGTGTAATTACAGAACGAGCACTATAATCTACACGTTTTCCCATAAGATTGCCTCTGACACGTCCTTGTTTTCCCACTAAACGTTCTTTAATAGATTTAAGAGCACGACCACTACGTTGTGCTACTGCCGCAACACCCGGAATTCTATTATCAATCATAGTTGCAATATAGTATTGAAGAACAGTTGACCAATCTTCGATAACCTTTTCATTCGCATTATCTTGAATTTTGGCTTGGAGCGTTTTATTTGCCTTAATAATGTTTACAATAATGTGAGAGATGTCGTCTTCACTGCGCTGTTGTGAATCATGTTTTACAGAAGGTCTTACGGCAGGAGGAGGAACTGCTAAAGTTTGACATATAAACCAATCAGGCCTTGACCATGTTGGACTAAAACCCATAAAAGTAACATCTTCGTCACTAATTCTTCTAAATATTTTCAAAACCATTTCAGGATTCAGTTTCATAATAAACTTATCTTTTACTACGCCATCTTCGCCGGCAATTCCATCTGTATTTTCCCATTCAGCGAAAAGACTAGCAAGACCTTCCTTATAAATTTTTCTAGGTTGCTTACATCCACATCCATCGCTAGTTTCCTCGCCACATCTCTTAATTTTACTAGAAGTCGAAAATACATATTCCCATCTTTTACGGTGACTAAGAGTAAGAACGTGTGAATGTTTATCTTTATTTATTTTCAACTTACTACATTTGAAACAAACACAACGAAGAACTTTTAAAATTGTAGTAAGATATTGAATATAATAAACAGGACGAGCTAAATTAATATGACCGAAATATCCGGGAGTTTTCATATAATTGAGACCGTCTGTTGGACAGATTAATCCTGGTTCTAATACACCCATTCTAGGATCAAACAAGCCGCTTATAACTGGTTTATTATTTATATATGTATCGCGTGAAGTGATTTCAGCCACAGAACCTTTTCTAATTTCCTCAGGTGATAAAACACTAAATTGTATTCCAATAATTTTTGAAGGATTCATACCATGGTTGTATTTAGCCATTCTTATATTAATGGGAGATATATTTAGATTGTTTTTTTTCAATTTTAATTGTAAAAGTATTAGAATAATATTAGTTTGAATAATATTAGTTTGAATAATATTAGTTTGAATAATATTTGTTTTATATGATTTATAAAATTGATTTCAAAAAATCGATATAAAAATATGAATCATTGAATATATAATGCCAAAAAACAAAGAAGACCAAGAATCTCCTAAAAGAAGCAAATACAACTTGCGAAAAAGAAAACAATTGCAGGCAAAAACTCACGAAGATAGTGATTCAGATGAAGAATATGATAGTAGTAGTGATTACGATCCGCAAAAAGATGAAATGGAACAACTAGATTCTAGGGAATTACAGAAATTTATTCAAAAAATATTTCCATCTAAGGCGGGTAAAGAACGACTTAAACAATTGGAAAAGATTGATAAAATTATGGAACAAGAAGAAACAAAGAAATCTAAAAAGTCTCGTAAAAATAAATATATGAAAAACAAAAAGATTAATAAAGAAAAAT
>Ga0206131_10000995_pt1 | contig 37873 bp, 34 predicted proteins | sample Helgoland_Spring_FD_148636 | JGI IMG/M metagenome (GOLD analysis project Ga0206131, IMG submission 148636) | Pelagic subsurface seawater microbial communities from Kabeltonne, Helgoland, North Sea - Helgoland_Spring_Bloom_20160517_1 | ecosystem: Environmental > Aquatic > Marine > Epipelagic ... | reverse complement strand
TAATCGGAGGACCCAAGCCGCTGGCGAGCAACTGCCCTCTCAAAACCTCTATCGTCCAGCTAAACATGTAGACGCTTAAGCAGCAGATATCTAGGACGCGGGTTCGACTCCCGCCGCCTCCACCATTTAAAAAAACCCGTAACTAGCTTAAATAGAGCTTTTTACGGGTTTTTTATTGGCGTTTAAAAGAAGCTCTCATTAGCAGTATTTTGCCATTTTTGGCAAAATTTCCGTGTGTTTTCCGTGTGTTATGGTAACCTTCCACCAATGCCCCTCGACTCTGAAATTGGCCCAGTGAAGCTCTACTCGCCATCTGCACCCGGAAAACCGTGGAGGGTGTCATGGAGTCCACCAGGAATGCTGCGCCAGGTCAAGGATCGGAAAACCAAAGCAGACGCTCTCAAACTAGCCAAGGAAATAAAGACCCAGCTCAAGCGTGGTGAGATAGGACGCGTTCACCGAGTTACTAAAGAGGAACATCATTTGCTTGAACTGTGTCGCAAGCTACGCGACCCGAAAGGACTCCTGAAGGAAGCCCTCGACCGTGAGGAAAATTTCAAGCGTGTCACTGTGGCCGAATGCTGTGACCGATACGTTGAAGAATATCGTGACCGGAAGAGTTCAGCGACCCGGCACGATGCGACGGGAAAAGCCGGCAAGATCCGTGAATCACTTGGCGAACGTTACCTCGACTCGCTCACAGAGCGAGACATCGAGCAATGGCGTGATACGAAGCTCAAAGGATCTAACCGTTACCGGAACAATATCCATGCCCACCTTCGCCACCTTTTCGAGCGGGCGCGGGTTTGGGGTTACATTCCCAAAGGCCACAACCCCGCCCGCGAAGTTCCTTCTCTAAAGATCTCGCGAACCGAACCTGTTGTCTGGTCGCCAAAGGATTTGAACGCCTGCTTAAAATGGTATCAAAATTCAGGAAAAAAAGACGTAGGAGCCAAGATTGTCTTCCTCGCCCTCGGTGCTTTCGCCGGGATGCGCCCGAGCGAAATCGAAGGCGTAGTCGGCGAACGCGATGGACTTCAATGGGATGACATCGACTTCAAACAGAAGCATATCCGCATCCGAGCTGAAGTCGCAGGAAAACTCGCAGAACCCCGCTACATCACCTTCACCGAAAAACCTGGATCAGGACTCACCAAGGAACTTGCCGAAACCATGTGGACTACGTTATGCAACTGGATAGAGCCCCATCGCCAAGACTCCGGCCCAGTCAGTTTCCGCAAATGCCAACGGCTTGTTAGCCCCGAGCTACGCGAAGCGGGCTTGATCGACAACTGGCCCCAAGACGGCCTTCGCCATACCTGGATAAGTTCGCTCCTTGCTCTAGGCGTTTCCCGCGATTGGGTGGCTGAACTGGCAGGGAACAGCCCCGGAATCATTCGAACCAACTATAAACGCCCATTGCCTGAAAAGATTGCCCAAAAGTGGTTCTCGCAGTTATAAGGCAAGGGAAGAACGCGCGGGGCACGGAGCTAGGGCGCTGAGCAATGTGATTCTTCGTATTTCAGAGATAGACTATCTGTTATTGGATTCCATCGACCTGGAACAGGGCCTCCTTCATGTGCGTAGCACCAAATACCACACACTCAATCGAATCCCCCTAAACCCGGACATCTCACGCTAATCATACATTTCGTAGCGTCTCGCAAAAATTCAAGATATTGTGAGGATGCTACTCACTCGCAGAAATCAATCCATTGCATTATTATGAGGTTCGAGTCGACGTACCTGTGAATTTATTCGGAATAGACTTGAGAGCGAACCCTCTCAACAGTATCATCGCACGCACTGATATGATCATATCATGACTCTTGCTAAAAACATCATCACCGCTTTTCTAGCACTGCTACTGGTTAATCCAGCATGCTGCTGTGCTTTGGGTGGTGGTTGTTCAACTGTGGAAGAAGCCCCTGTTCGATCCTGTTGCTCCGAGCCTTCTGATGAACAGGATAGTGATGAAAAATCACCCGATGAGGATCATCAATGCAAGTGCTCAATCAACAAGCAGTTTACCGAGCACGGTAAAATAGATCTTCACAACCCGGTCTTTGGGCTCCTTTCAGAGCCAGTGAGTGTCACTTTACCGATCGATCCATTTGTGCCCACCCCTGTAGCGAAACTTCCCCAGGTAGTACACGACCCTCCCGGAGTTTCGCTCCGTGTCCTTTATTCGGTTTTCCGTCTTTGATACACGGATCTTATCCGCATGCCTCTATGTGAACAGGCATCTCTGCGGATCTATGGATGACTGATGAGCGATCTGCTCGTCAATGTATCTCATTAACGTCAAAGTGGCATATTGTGCCCACTTGCGTCAGCCATCTACGTGACCCTCAGGACAAGCATGTCCACACACAGGCTAACTAAGTTGCAGTCTAGCGCATTCGTGCCCGCGTCTCTGCACCATTTAAAAACGGGCACTCATTCCCAATATAATATCCAACCAAATACTAATTCTATGAAACTAAGAAAATACATCCAGATAGCCGCAGTTCTCATTTCTGCACCACTCATCCTCGCGTCATGTGGGGAGAAAAAAGCCGACGAAAACACTGGCAAAGCCAATACCGAAAACTCTGAGGCTAAGCCTTACCCACTTGATGTCTGTATCGTCTCAGGCGAGGAGCTTGGGTCGATGGGAGAGCCTCATGTTTTTGTTCATGAAGGACAGGAAATCAAAATGTGCTGCGACAAGTGCATGCCGAAGTTCAACAAAAACCCGGCAAAATACCTAGCCCAACTCAAGCAAGGCAAAACAAGCACTGAGGGTCACGATCATACTGACCACAGTGGACATAACCACTAAGCCCACAAAGCAGTGTCCGGGGAGGATACTCTCCGGATGCTGCAAACTCTAATCTACTCAAACCCATGAGACTCATCGCCCTATTTTCAAGCATCATCATTGCCGCCCTGTCAGGGTGTCAAACGTCCAACTCTGTCAACGGTGGGTCTTCAGGTTCCATCGACTTGGCAGCTACACGCACTCAAGCGACGAATTATGGTATTCCTTCAAGTGCAGGAGTCGAGCAGCTTGTTTCCCAAGCCCTGAAGCACCATCCATCACTTGCAGCGGCTCGACAGAAAATCAATCGTCTACAAGCAAAAGTCCCTCAGGCACAGTCATTACCTGACCCCAAAGCTAGAATTAGCGGTGGCAGTCTAGCTGAAACCGCCGCTGGACGAGTGGATACCGTTGCAGGTCTTGAACAGGCGATTCCTTTTCCCGGTAAACGACGAGCCAAAGCAAACGCAGCACAAAAAGAAGCCGATGCTGCCAGCGCTGAGTTAGATAATCTCAAACTCCGTGTCGCCGAGCGCGTTCGTTTTGCTTACTGGAGCTACTATCTAGCAGATCAAAATCATCGCATCAACCGAGAGAGCAAAGAAGTTTTGCAAACGATTCAAGAGATCGTCCAGGCACGGGTCAAAGCCAACCAAGGCACTCAAGCCGATTTACTCAGGATTTCCACTGAAATCAGCAAGGTGGATCAACAGATCATTACTGCGAGGCAACAAACAAACAGTGCCAAGGCCACGCTCAATGCACTACTCAATCGACCTAGCAATTCTCGTCTACCTAATCCGAAACGCTCCTCCGTTCCTTCGTCCAGCAGCCTAAGCAACCTCATAGCAAGAGCTGAATCAGCTCATCCCAGCGTGAAAGCTGGTCAAGCACGGCTAACGGCCTTCCAGCACCGACTCCGAAGTGCTCGCCTTGATGCCTATCCCGATTTCTTGCTTGGAGTCCAGCATGCCTCGATTTCCAATTCCGGCTTGTCTCCCGTCGCCAATGGCCGTGATCAAACCATGATCACTCTAGGATTCACCATTCCTCTCTGGGATAAACCACGCAAAGCAAAAATTAGCGAAGCCAATGCGGGCATCGCAGAAATGCAGGCAAGCGTTGCCACCTCTCGTTCCGAACTTCGCCAACGAGTTGAAGACGCATGGTTCCGAGCCAAATCATCACGGGAAATGATCACCCTGTTCGACACTCGGCTTATTCCTGATGCCAAACAGGCACACGAACTCGCACTGCAATCGTACAGTGCAGGCAAACAATCATTCATCGATGTGCTCGATACTTGGCGAGTCCTTCTCAAATTTCAGCTCCAGCAAGAAGGCAATCGTGCATCACTCGGCAAAGCCTCTGCATCTCTCAAGAGTGCTGCCGCTATCCGTTAACCCTATAACTCTAAATCTAATCATGAAATTTACTAACATACTCAAGCCTATCGCTTTTTTGGTTAAAAAACCAATAACGATTTTAGTCCCCATCGCTCTGTTTTTTGCAGGTTGGTGGTTGGGCTTGCCTGCAAATAAAGACGGGACTGAAGCGGCATCTGCCGGAGAAACTAGCCAAGAGTGGACATGCTCGATGCATCCACAAATCCGCCAGCCTAATCCTGGACTATGTCCGATTTGTAATATGGATCTCATCCCACTGGAAGCTGGGAATAGCGATGGCGGCTTGCGCGAAATCACTGTCAGTGATGAAGCCGCTGCATTACTCGACCTCCGCGTCAGTCCTGTATTGCGCGCGCCAGCTCAAGTTGAGGTAAAATTGTTTGGGAAAATTGATTACGATGAACGCAGCATTGTCACCACTACTGCACGCATGGGTGGTAGGATTGACCGGCTCTTCGCCGACTTCACGGGCACGACGGTCAGTAAGGGAGATGCCATTGCTGAAATTTACAGCCCGGAAATCTATGTGGCCCAACAGGAACTTATTCAAGCAGTTCAATCCCTCACTACTTCCACCACTCCCGCTGTGCGAAAAATTCGCACCAGTTTTCTGAAGGCAGCCCGCGAAAAGTTACGCTTACTAGAACTCACTGAGCAGCAAATCGCTGCGATAGAAAAACAGCAGAAACCCAGTGATCGCATCACGATAACTGCCTCACAGGACGGCATCATCGTGAAGCTTAAAGTCAAAGAAGGGCAGTATCTTAAAACAGGAGATCCGCTCTTCAGTATCGCCAAGCTCGATTCTGTCTGGCTGAAAATGGAAGCCTTTGAGTCTGATCTTCCATGGCTGCGATACGGTCAGGATGTTTCCTTCAGCGTCGAAGCGATCCCCGGAAGAACCTTCCATGGACGCATCGCGTTTATAGATCCACAGCTAGACCCACAACGTCGAATTGTTAGGATACGAGTCAATGTTGCGAACAAAGATCGTTTACTCAAGCCGGGTATGTTCGCTAACGCCTCAGCGCAGTCTAAAGTTGCGCTACATGGCCGCGTGCTAAGCGCTGACCTCGCAGGCAAGTGGATCAGTCCGATGCATCCAGAAATCGTCAAAGACGGCCCCGGGAAGTGCGACATCTGCGGTATGCCACTCGTCCCTACTGAGAAATTTGGATTTGTAGCATCAGACAAGCCGATTGAAAACCCGCTCCTTGTTCCGGCATCCGCCGTGTTGCGCACAGGTGAGCGCGCTATCGTTTATGTGCGCATCCCTGACAAAATAGAACCTGTTTTTGAAGGGCGTGAAATCGTATTGGGCTCCAAAACTGGCGATAACTACATCGTAAGCGGCGGTCTCGACGCAGGGGAGCTAGTCGTTACCAAAGGGGCCTACAAACTCGACAGCGAGCTTCAAATAAAAGCCCGCCCATCGATGATGAACCCGGACGCTGGACTGGAAGAGCGTCCCGCCAAGCGTCCCGCCGATCAGATCACTGGACAATGGTCACCTGTATTACGTGCCTACGGCAAACTCGAACAGAGTATTCAGCAGGGAGATCAAGCCGCTGCCAGCAAACACCTCACAGCTATGCATCATGCGCTGCAACGCATTCAGTATTCTCAACTCCAGCCAAAGGAACTTGCACTCTGGAAAGAGTTTTACATGCGGTTAGATAACACACTCACTATTTCCAAGACTCGCAAAATGGATCGCTCTGCACTCGCTGTCATCCGCGATCAAATGAAACAGACAAGCCGTTACCTCGGGCTGTCATCAGAAGCTCTTCCATCTATTGCCCCAGAGAACTCGTGGATTACATCACTCAAGGCTGTAACAAGCGCCTACCTGTTAGTCAGCAAGGCACTCGCCGATGATAAACCAGAGGGAGCGATCAAGGCCGCTCCTGCCCTTGCCAACACACTGTCCTCACTCCCAGATGGAGACGAAAAAACGGCTCTCAAACAAGCTGTGTCTGCGTTTCAAAAGGAGAAAGACGTCAAGGCATTGCGTAGGGCGTTCAAACCCGTCAGCGACTCACTGATCCGCCTGATTCGACAACATGGATTGGATCACATCGGCAATGTTTATGTTATTCACTGCCCAATGGCTCTGAAAGGTCAGGGCGCGGACTGGCTCTCCGCCGACCCACAAGTCAGAAACCCATATTTTGGCGACGCGATGTATGACTGTGGATCAGTCACAGACACGCTTTCACTTGGAAAATCAACGCCCAAAAAAATGAAGTCCATGAAACCCGGTATGGATCATAGCAATCATTAGAAGCGTCCACATTTAAGCAAATAATAGTTCCATGAACAAACTTATCCATTTCTGCCTCAACCAAAAACTGGTTGTCCTGATTCTACTCACCTTCGTCATTGGCTGGGGTGTGCGTGTGGCACCCTTCGATTGGGACACCAAAATCATTCCGCGTGATCCTGTCGCGGTCGATGCCATACCTGATCTTGGTGACAACCAGCAGATCATCTTTACCGAATACATGGGGCGATCACCGCAGGATGTGGAAGACCAGATCAGCTATCCTCTAACCGTCTCGTTGCTGGGAGTTCCCGGCGTACAAGAAGTTCGCAGCTATTCCATGTTTGGATTTTCCTATGTCTATCTAATCTTCGAGGAAGACGTTGATTACTACTGGAGCCGTAGTCGCATTCTGGAAAAGCTCAATAGCCTCCCCGCAGGACTTCTTCCCGATGGTGCCACACCCACTCTTGGCCCAGATGCCACCGGGCTGGGGCAAGTGTATCAGTATTTTCTCGAAGGCCGTGATCCTGACGGTAAGCCCGTTCCGGGCTGGAATCCCGAAGAGCTACGCTCTCTTCAGGACTGGCACGTTCGCTATTCATTACTCTCTGCCGAGGGGGTCGCGGAAGTCGCCTCCGTTGGTGGCTTCGTCAAGCAATACCAAGTCGAGGTTGACCCTATCAAACTCCAGGCATGGGATGTCACCCTTGCCGACGTTGCCAATGCCGTGCGTAAGAGCAACATGGAGACAGGGGCGCGTAACCTCGCCATCAATGGAGTCGAATACATGCTCCGTGGCACTGGATATATCCAAGAACTGGATGACTTGCGTGATGCCGTTGTTGCTGTGCGGGATAATACCCCGATCACCGTCGCTCAGGTCGCCACCGTCCAGCTCGGCCCCGACATGAGGCGTGGTGTGATCGATGTGAATGGAGCCGATGCCGCAGGTGGCGTCGTGGTAGCCAGATACGGTGCAAACCCCTTGGAGACCATCAAAAACACCAAGGAGAAAGTGGAAAAAATAACGGCATCTCTGCCAACCAAAGTCATTGTTGATTGGCAAAAAACCAACCGCGATGCTGTCGAAAAATTTGCCACCGAAAATAATATTTCTCCAGCGTTTGCGAGTGAAGCACCATCTGACACGATGCTCAATCAAGAGGCGTGGCTTCCGTGGACTAACACTCATGAGCAAGATCACTGGCCAGAATGGATGAATACATCCAAGGTTACCATTGTTCCTTTTTATGATCGCTCAGGCTTGATCGGTGAAACGCTCAATACACTCGACGAAGCTCTCTATCAGCAAATCCTTGTGACCATCATCGTCGTGGTCATTATGGTGCTGCACTTCCGCAGTAGCATCCTGATTTCTTCGATGTTACCTCTGGCGGTATTGATCACCTTCATTGGTATGAAGTTGTTTGGTGTCGATGCCAATATTGTGGCTCTCTCGGGCATTGCTATCGCCATCGGAACGGTAGTGGATGTTGGCATTGTCCTTACCGAAAACATCATCAAACACCTTAAGGAAGCCAAGCCCGGTGCAGGCTCAGCCAAAGTGATCTATGAAGCTGTCACAGAGGTTTCGGGTGCCGTCACTACCTCAGTAATGACAACGGTTGTAAGCTTCCTGCCTGTCCTCACGATGACAGGTGAGGCGGGCCGACTCTACCGACCGCTCGCCTATACCAAATCATTTGCACTCATCGCATCGATCATCGTCGCCCTGACTATCATCCCGCCTATTGCGCACTTTTTGTTAGGTGTCCTGCCGAAGTGGTTGAAGAAGGATGAAAACGATCATCGAAAATTCGCGGACAAAATTTTTAGCCGCAGTTACCTCATCACAGCACTTCTGGGAGTCGGTGCAGGGATTTCTTTCGGATTCTCCACCACGCTCGCCTTCGCCTTTATCGTTCTGGCTGCCCTCAACGCTTTCCACTCCAAGCTTTCTCCTAAGCTACAACACGCGGGAGTTCTCGCGATCAACATCGGAACGGCCTTAATTGTCGGCTGGCTCTTGGCAAAAAACTGGATGCCCCTAGGGCTGGAATCGGCCACATTCACCAATTTCCTTTTTGTTGCTGTTCTACTCGGAGGGTTACTCATCACTTTCAAGTTCTTCGAGTTAGGTTATACCCGCATTCTCAGTTGGTGTCTTGAACACAAGGCTCTCTTTCTCAGTGCTCCCTTGATGATGCTCGCTGCGGCGGGCTGCATTTGGATGGGCTTTGGAAAGCTGACATCAAGTCTGCCAGAGGGCATACAGAAAACCGCACTCTATCAGGACATTGACAAGAAGTTCCCCGGCCTCGGCAAGGAATTCAGACCCGCGCTTGATGAAGGTTCATTCCTCGTCATGCCCACTGTCAGCCCCCACGCATCCATCGCAGAGGCCACTGAGGCACTCCGCACTCTCGATGCCGCCATCGCCGCCATTCCAGAGGTTTCTCAGGTTGTCGGGAAGATTGGCCGTGCCGAGTCAGCGCTCGACCCCGCCCCTATTTCCATGATCGAAACGATAGTAAACTATCACTCGGAATTTCGCTCCGATGAAAAAGGCCGAGTCCTCACTTTCGCTGTAGATGACGATGACGACTATATCTATGACAAGAAAGGCAAACTCGTCCCTGATGAAGGCGGCAAGCCATTCCGCCAGTGGCGATCACATATAAAAAATGCGGATGACATTTGGCAGGAAATCAGCAAAGTCACGCAATCACCCGGACTAACTGGAGCTCCCAAACTCCAGCCCATTGAAACACGCCTCGTCATGCTGCGCACTGGTATGCGTGCCCCGATGGGATTTAAAGTGAAGGCATCCAACCTCAACGACTTGGAAGAATTTGGACTTGAAATCGAACGTCTCATGCGCGCGAGCGACATTCCGGGACTGGATATCAACAGCATCAATGCTGACCGAATAGTCGGTAAGCCCTACCTCGAAATCCACCCCGACCGAGAAGCGGCTAAACGTTATGGCCTGAATATCGTGGATATTCACAAGACCATCCAAACCGCCATTGGCGGCGAGATCGTTACCACTACGGTTGAAGGACGAGAGCGCTACGGTGTTCAAGTCCGCTACGCCCGAGAAACGCGCGACTCCATTGAGTCGATCAAAAAAATCCTCATCAAAACCAAAGAAGGCGCACAAGTCCCGCTCGGCCAGCTGGTTGACATCAAGTATTTACGTGGCCCCCAAGTCATCAAAAGTGAAGACTCTTCCCTAGTGGGTTACGTCACCTTTGGTGCCAAACCTGGATTCGCCGAGGTCAACGTCGTCGAAGCCATCGAGGAATATCTCGAAGAACAAGAAAAAGCAGGAAACCTTAAACGTCCACCAAAAGGAGAATACAAGGCAGCTGGCAACTACCAATCCGCACTCGATTTTGAGAAGAATATGATGGTCATCATGCCGTTGGCACTCCTCGCCATCTTCTTGATTCTTTATCTAGAAAACCGCTCCGTGCTCAATACCTTCATCATTTTCAGTGGAATCGCTGTAGCCTTTTCAGGAGGGTTCATGCTTCTCTGGCTCTATGGGCAACCCGGATTCATGAACGTCACTGTCTTCGGGCACAACCTGCGCGAGCTGTTTCAGATTCACCCAATCAATTTATCTACCGCTGTTTGGGTCGGCTTCATCGCCCTCTTCGGTATAGCTACTGACGATGGCGTTGTCATCTCCACTTACCTGCGCCAGAGGTTTGAAAAGGATAATCCTCAAACCCTCGCAGAAATACGCACCGCTACAATCACCGCAGGCAAGCGCCGCTGTCGCCCATGCCTGATGACCACGGCTACGACCTTATTAGCCCTCTTGCCCGTGCTCACATCCACCGGGCGCGGAGCTGACATCATGGGGCCAATGGCTGTCCCCATCTTTGGAGGTATGCTCGTCGAGCTACTCACCATGTTTGTAGTGCCCGTGCTCTTTTGCATGGCAAAAGAAATAACCCACACCAAACCCATAGAATAATGAAAAAAACCGCGAAAATAGTTCGAATGGTCACGCCTGATCACCTCTGCCCTTGGGGTATCAAAGCCCTTGATTTGCTGAAGCGAAAACACTTCAAAATCGATGAACAACATTTGGACAGCATGGATGCCAACAAGTCTTACAAAGACGAACACGGCTACGATGAAACACCACAAGTATGGATCGAAGGGGAACATATCGGCGGATACGATCAACTTCGCGAACATCTCGGCCTGAGTCCCGATCCCAAGGAAGGAGAAACCTATCAGCCAGTGATTGCTGTTTTTGCTGTTACTTTTCTCATGGCGCTAACCACAAATTGGGCACTTCGGGGTGGGCTTGAGGTCATCCACATCGCCGAGCTGTTCATCGCATTCAGCATGTGTGTTCTCGGTATTCTTAAACTCCAAGATTTGAAATCATTTGCTACTGGCTTCGTGCAATATGACTTGGTGGCGCAACGTTACGTGCCCTACTCCTATGTCTATCCGGTGATCGAAGCAGGCGCAGGCGTGCTTATGATCGCTGGCATCTTCACTTGGGTGGCTGCACCTCTGGTACTGCTTGTAAGTAGTATCGGTGCCGTTTCCGTCTTCAAGGCAGTCTACTTGGAAAAACGCGACCTGAGCTGCGCTTGCGTAGGTGGCGGCAGCAGTGTCCCACTGGGTTTTATCTCGCTGACAGAAAACCTGATGATGATGGCAATGGCTGTCTGGATGATAGTAAAATAATTCTGATGAACTTTTTCGAAGAAACAAACAAGGCATGACAGCGATCAATATAGAACGCGGCGCTCCCCGGTATTATTTTTTAGGTGCTTCCTTACTGATGCTCGCCCTGCTTTACCCAGTTCTTGAGTTCGAGCACATGGGTATAATTCTGTGGACTTCTGTATTTTGGCTGATGCTGTTAGCAGCAGTTCGTGCCACCAATCACGCTCCTGCGATAAAAACAACAACCTATTGTTTCGGTGCTGTTGTCATCATGCTCGGTATTGCTGGTTTGATTTGTTATCTGTATTTAGGCGACACCCACGCTTGGATCTTCACCTCGATCAACTTCGTAACGTTCATCTTTCTAGCATTCGTCACTTCTTCCGTAATTTACAACATTCTGAGTTCATCACGTATCGGAATCGACCACTTGATCGGCGCTGCGTCTGCCTATGTGCTCATCGGCATCACCTTTGCCTACAGCTATATCGCCCTGCACTCAATCACTGGCGCCACCCTCCTGCACAATGAAATCCCATTACCACAATCTAACGAAGACGCATTAGCCTCCTTGGTGGCCGACTATTGTTATTTCAGTTTTACGACTCTCACGACGCTTGGCTATGGCGACCTCACCCCTTTGACTCTAGCCACCCGCGTCTTGTCTTGTGCCGAAGCAATCACAGGCCAACTCTTCCTTACCATTCTCATTGCTCGCTTGGTCGGGTTACATGTCGTCCGCGCTTCACAGCATGCGTCCGAGAACGCACCATAGAACAAACATTGCACTCTTGCTATCCTACTCCGAGGTCATTACAGGTCAGCTTTTCCTAACAATATTATTTTCGTATTTGGCCGGCTTGGCTCTATCATTCTCCGCGTTCCGGTGAGCACACCTTGTGGCGTTAGATTCGCTGCTATCCTCACATCCCGTGAGGATAAGCCCAATTATAATCAAAAGCGGTTTCATTTTTTAGCTAAGCCTAGGGTTATCTGAATTGGTCTTATGATCTTTCGCATTCTCGATAGTTTTAATGATCTTGAATCACTTTCCCCAGCTTTGCATTAATGGCCTGCTTATGCGCTTCGATTTCCTCGGCAGACCTTTTAGTCTTGATGCTGAAAATGCCATCGCCTACATGAAATGTGTACTCCATTTCCAATAGTTCTGCCGCTTGTGCATCCGTTAGCTCATACTTCGACTTCCATTTTTTGACTCGTTGCTGAAGCATCTCCCTATGCGCAATCTTCGAAGATCGAACGTGCATACCTATCGGGAGAAGCAATACTGCACCGATGGCTCCGAACACCAGAAGCTTCTCCCTGAACAGCAGAACCGTCGGCTGCGATGTGGCTTCACGAGATCGTTTTTTTACTTTCCCAGCGACCTTTTTCATCCGTCTATGCTTCTTATTCATGGCTTTCCTGACCGGCCCAGCAGGCGTAACGAATTTACAATCACCAAAAGCGTTGCTCCAGTGTCGGCGAGAATCGCCATCCACAAGGTGGCATGACCAGCGAAGGTCAGCACCAGGAAAACCGCCTTCACAAGCAAGGCGAAGGCTATGTTGAAGCGGATCATGCTGAGAGTCCGCTTCCCGAGATTGATTGCTTCTGCCAACTTGCTAAGATCGTCTTTCATCAACGCCACGTCGGCAGTTTCGATAGCTGTATCGCTGCCTATGGCACCCATTGCGATACCCACGCTCGCAATCGCGAGCGCCGGGGCATCGTTCACCCCATCACCGATCATTCCGACGTGACCGTGCTGAGCGATCATCCCTCGCAGCTTCGTCACCTTGTCCTCGGGCATCATGTCGCCGAAGGCCTCGTCGAGTCCTGCTTCCTCGGCGATCGCATCAACCGTTCTCTGGTTGTCGCCACTGAGCATCACTATTCTCTTCAGACCAGCCTCGTGGAGCGAGTCTAAGGCACGCCGTGCATCCGGTCGGAGTGAGTCTCCTATCGAAATTAAACCCAGAACTTCTCCCGTATCCTCCCAGTGTGGTTGTCTCGCGAGAACCGCCAAAGAGAGTCCTTTTGACTCCACCTCACTAAGCTTCGTTTCCAGTTCATCCCCGCACAATCCGCTGGCGTGAACGAGCCGATGATTGCCGACAAAATAAGAGATTCCATCAACTTCCGCCTCAGCTCCCTGACCAGGAATCGACTGATAGTTGATCGACTTCGGAATAGTGACCTCTCGCATTTCTGCATGTTCGACAACCGCACGAGCGATAGGGTGCTCGGAGTGACTATCGATCGAAGCAGCGAGAGCCAGAACGCCTGACTCCGTTTCATCTGAAAGGGATTTCAAGCCCACTACCCGAGGCTTTCCCGCAGTGATTGTCCCAGTCTTATCCACGGCCAAAGCCTTGAGCTTGCCGAGTGCCTCCAGATGCGTACCCCCTTTGACCAGCACACCTCGCCGAGCCAGCGCGGTAAGGCCAGAGACAATCGAAACCGGTGTCGCGATTACTAAGGCACACGGACAGGCTATCACCAGCAATGCTAATGCCTTGTAGATCCATGGTTGCCACTCCCCGCCAAAAAACAGAGGTGCTATCAGTGCGGTAAGAATCGCGGCAACAAATACCAGCGGCGTGTAAATCGATGCAAACTTGTCCACAAAGCGCTGGGTGGGTGCCCTGCTTTTCTCCGCTTCCTCGACTAGGCGGGTGATTCTGGAAAGAGTCGAGTCTGCGGCCAATTTAGTGACCTTTACCTCTAGGGAACCTTCGCCATTGACTGTGCCAGCATAAACATCATCACCTTCTTCCTTTTCCACCGGAACGGACTCACCCGTGATCGGTGCCTGATTCACCACCGAGCGGCCGCTAGTCACTTCCCCATCGAGCGGAATCCGTTGCCCGCTGCGGACTAGGATCAAGTCGCCCTCCAGCACTGAGGAAGCCTGGACCTCCTCAATTTCCCCATCCGTCGACTTTCGCAGTGCCGTGTCCGGAGTCAGCGACATCAACGAACGGACTGCGTTTTTGGCCCGCTCGGCGCTCAGTCCTTCCAGCCATTCGGAGAGAGCAAAGAGGAAGACGACCGCCGCCCCCTCAGCGTGTTCACCGATGATCCACGCACCTATGACAGCCACGGTCATCAGTACGTTCATATCCAGCTTGAACTTAAGAAGCGCCTTCCACGCGGCGGGGAAGACCAACATCCCTCCTGATAGGGTCGCAATGGCAAACGATATCACTTGCCACAACACGGGCATGTCGGTCCACCGCAAGATCAGCCCTACTCCGGTAAGCATACCAGCAAACCCAATCAAAGTTTTCTGGGGAAAGAAACCCGAATCATGATCATGTTCACAACCGCAATCGGCCTTTTTCACTTCTTCAGCATGCTGGTGCATGGATTATAAAGGTTTTGTTAGTGAGAAAACATGCCGGATTGATCGGAAGTCATTCTGTCCCCGGTTTCCTGAAGCACCTCAAGAAGCTCCCCCTCCAACTGCTTCACTATCCGCATCGCAGGCACCAGATCATCGCCGAGATGATCGCCACTGTGTATAAGAGTCTTCCGAAGCTCCTGCAGTCGATCCATGGCACGTGATGCCGAGTCCGGTTTTGGAGCGCGCTTCAGGGTGCTTACAAGCGAGTTGATACTCGCGACTACCTCGCCCATTTCTCGGCTCTGTACTTCACATTCAAGATATTCCAATCTACCAGCATCAATTCGCCGCAGATGAACGAAGATTCGTGATGCAGGCACCACGACAGCACGCCGTACTACAAAAACCAGCACCGCCCATACCACGAACCCTATCACCAAGACATGAAGCAAATGGTGGGTAAAAAAATCCATACCGTTCGCAGGACGTTCGATGACATATTCCGCCATGGAATACAGCAGCATGCCGACGGCAACCGCTCCAAAGGTCCATCGAAGCAACGATTGATCGAGGCTGGGTCTTGAGTATCCCGTCTCATATTTATTTATAGGTGTGCTCATGAGTTTTCGGTTTTCACCCGAAAGCCCCCTGCCGCGATGCGACAGGAGGTGATTTGATAGCGGGAGTTGAGACCACGATTAGTGATCGTGGTCGCAGGTGCATGCATACTCAAGGTAGTCACACCCCGGACAGTCACTAAGGTTGAGGCTAAACTTCTCAATAACAGTCTTCGCGCCAGGTTTCACCTTGACTTGAACGACAACTGGAAGGTTTTTGCCCTTCGGGAAAGCCTTGTCAGAAATCAGCGTGTTGTCTTTCTTGGTAAAGCTCAGGCTAGTGGGCTTTGAGCGGCTTCCTCCGATGACGCGGACAAATTGTGCGGCCAGTGGAATAGCCTTACCCTTATCATCGACAGCAGTAATTTGAATCTTGTGGTCTTTCGTCACAAAGAACTCAAGATGTGGCTCGACCTTGGTCAGGACACGCCCACCGTTAGGTCCTGCAATTTTCTTTTCATGGGCATGCCCTTTATGGTCGTCATGACCATGGTCTTCCTCCGCGATTACAGGGTTGGCGAAAGTCATGGTGATAACAGCAGTAATAGCTGTCAGTGCGATTTGTGGTTTCGTTTTTATTTTCATTGGTTTTTGTTTTTTTGGTTTTTGGTTTTTGGTTTTGGTTCTCAGGCGCAAGCACCTGCATTCTGGGAGATTGCTTTCTTGGCGGCTTTCCGTCCGAAGCGGTAGAACAGTGCCGGGGTCACAGCCAAGCCTAGTAGAGTGGAACTCACTAAACCTCCGACGATGACAATGGCTACAGGATTCAATATTTCTTTTCCTGGCTCCTCGGCGGCTAGCACGAGAGGCATCAAAGCTAGCCCTGCAGATATGGCAGTCATGAGGATAGGAACGAGCCTTTCCTCGGTGCCGCGCATAATCATTTCCGGTGTGAACCCTTCACCTTCGTGCTTCATTAGGTGGAGATAGTGCGAGATCAGCATGATGTTGTTCCGCGCAGCGATGCCGCCCACGGCGATAAAGCCCACCAGCGTAGCGATACTTACGTTATCAAGGGACATCTGGGTGTAGAGCACACCACCGATCAGGGAAACGGGGATGATCGTCAGTACCAGGAACACGAAGTTAAAGGATTTGAAAAACGAATGCAGAAGGAAGATGACCACCACGAGGATAATTGCGGACATAACAGCAATCACTCGGGAAGCTTCCTTTTGGGCAAGATATTCCCCTTCGTATGCTATTGTATAACCTTCTGGTAAGTCTACTTCCTCTGCCACACGCCGTTTTAGCTCATCCACGGCTGAGACAAGGTCAGGAACCGTGGGGTTGATTGCCACGACAAAACGTCTTCTCAGGTTCTCCCGCTTGATTGTGTTAGGGCCTTTGGCCATGCGCAAGTTGGCCACCGAGTCCAGGGGCACAAGTTGCCCGGCTTTGGTATCGACATACAGAGTGCTCAGACGTTCAGGATTTTCACGCCAGCTATTCGGTAGGCGTACAACGAGGTCATAGACCCGCACTCCCTCGTACATCTCGGCTACATACTCTCCACCCATCAGACCTGCCATTTCATTGGTCAGGCTTGCTGGGGTGACGCCATAGGCGGCGGCGCGTTCAATCTTTGGTTCGATGCGGAGCTGGGGCACGCTGGCCTGCTGCTCGGTACGTGCTTCTTCCAGGCCAGGAATAGTGCGTGCAATTTCCGCGACTTTTGTGCCAAGGCTTCGCAGTTCTTCAAGATCCGGCCCATAGATTTTCACAGCAACCTTGGCTGAGACTCCACTGAGCATGTGTCCTATACGGTCGGCAAGAGGTCCGCTCATCGCGCTAAACGTTCCAGGGATTTCTTTCATGGTTTTCCGTATATCCTCAATGATCTCAGCTCGCGAACGACCGGCTGAGTGGTCGAATTCGACATCAAACTCTACCGTGGATACGGGAACGACGTGATCACCACGCTCTGCTCTGCCAGCTCGGTAGCCAACAGTCTTTACTCCGGGGATTTCCAGCAGCCTTTCGACAGCGACATCAGACATTTCGGCAGTCGTTCGTAATGACGTGCCCGGATCTAAAGTCGTTGCAACCAGTGCGGTGGGTTCCCGGAATGGCGGCAGGAAGTTACTGCCCATGTTTGAATAAGCTATCCAGGCCATTACCATGAGGCCACCAGTAATCAGCAGAACCAGCAAGGGCTGGGTAAGGGCAAAGCGCATCCAGGTTGCCCTGAAAGCTCTTTTTAGCCATCGCACTACGATAAAATCCTTGTGTTCTTTCCCTGGCTTGGGATTCAGCAGGAATGAGGAGAGCACAGGGATCACAGTCAGTGAAACCACAAATGAGGCGGCCATACTAACAATGGTAGCGATTGCGATAGGTGTAAACAGGCGACCTTCAACCCCACTCAGGGCCATCAACGGCAAAAACACTAGAATGATGAGCACTGTTGCGTAAAGAATGGACGACCTTACTTCGCTTGACGCTCGGGCAATGACCTCCAGTCTAGGCAGAGGCTCTTCTAGTGCAGCATTCTCGCGCAGCCTACGGAATACATTTTCCACGTCTACTATGGCGTCATCAACAACCATACCGACAGCCACAGCCAGTCCACCCAGAGTCATGGAATTGACTGTGAGGCCAAATAGATCAAACACCAAAATGGTGATACCCAGAGACAGGGGGATAGCTGTGAGAGTGATCGCCGTAATACGGAAATTAAGCAAAAACAGGAAGAGAATAACTGCCACCATGATGGCTCCGTCCCGCAGTGCTTCGATCAGGTTGTCTATCGACAGGTTGATGAATTCTTCCTGCCGGTAGAGAGGAACCAGCTCGGCTCCTTCAGGCAGGGACTTTTGAAGTTCTTCGAGAGCTGTATCTACTTCCTTACTCAGAGCAATTGTATCAAACCCCGGTGCCTTACGGATGCTCAGGATCACACCGCGTGTTCCTAGGTTTCCATCAGCGTCGGGGTCTCGTCCACCCACGCCAAACCCGGCATCACCCCGCATGGGTTCAATGTCCCACTTGACATCCGCCACATCCCGGATGTGAACGGGACTGTCGTTCCGGTAAGCAATAACTGTTGCAGCAATGGTGTCTGCATCCGTTGTCATGGCGAGATTCCTTACCATAATTTCTTCAGACCTCTCTGTGAGAAAGCCGCCGGTAGTATTCTTGACCGCTTCCGCTGCTGCATCACGCAGTTGTTCGTAAGTAATCTGATGTAGCAGCATTCTTTCAGGATCAGGCTGCACTTGCATTTGTTTGACACCTCCACCCATGGATAGAACCTCTGCAATGCCAGGAATCGATTGGATTCTTCTGGCGACGACCCAGTCTGCGAGCACCCGCAAATCCCGTGGCGAAGTTTGATGAGTGGGATCACGTAACCCCACAAGCATGATGTCTCCCATTAAAGATGTAACCGGAGTCATATACGGCGTAATCCCTTCCGGCAGTTGCTCATTCACGCCCATGAGACGCTCTTGTACAAACTGGCGAGCCTTGTAGATATCGGTTCCCCAGTCAAACTCGATGAAGATTAAAGATAGACCTATATCATTGGTCGTGCGAATACGATCTACGCCGGTCACTCCCATAAGTGAGTTTTCCAGTGGGATTGAGATGAGCGTCTCAACCTCCTCTGGAGAATAACCTTGGGCCTCGGTGAGTAGAGTCACTGTTGGCTTGGTAAGGTCTGGAAGTACATCTACCGGCATTTCGATGGTCTTCTTGACACCAAGAGCCATCAAGACGAGCGCCACCATCAAAACAAGTCCTCGCTGGGCCAGTGAAAACCGAATCATTCGATCAAGCATGGCGTGGGCTCTCCTTTCTTTTCAGGTTCCACCAGAGTTGTGCGAAAAACACCAACAACAGCGTGCTAGCACCCGCGTAATAAATCAGCCAGCCAGGTGCACCGGATTTACCGCCTTCCCCGTAGCCATGGTCGTCTCCGCCTTTCTGAGCTGCTTCTTGTTCGGGAGTCATTTCCGAACCGTCCTCGTTGTGAGGATGTCCGTGAGCAGCATCCAGTGCCTCTCTGAGAGATATTCCACCGCCACCAACAAAGCCCAGCGAATAAGCACCTCGAGTAACGACTTCATCTCCGGGGAAAATGCCCTGCTTCACTTCGATCCAGCCGTCGCCTTTCTCGCCCAGAATAACCGGGGATTTCACAAAGGCATTCTCAAGCTCAACGTGTTTTACATAAACGACCCGTGACGAGGGGTCACCTTGCACAGCCACTTCGGGGACAGCGAGGACGTTCGGGCGGGTGGAGGTTATTATTTCGAGTTCAGCCCTCATGCCGGGAAACAGAAGTCCGTCCTCGTTCTTCACCTCGAAAATACCGACCACGGCACCCGCATTCCGGTTAGCCTTTACGCCAAATCTCAATAGTTTAGCTTCGATAGGGTCACCATCTACTGCGGGAAAGGAAATCCTGGCTTTTGTCCCGACCTTGATCCCCGCAGCACGCTGTTCGGGAATCTGTGCCGCTATCCACAGGCTCGTACGGTCTGAAATGTCAAAGAGCTCTTCCTCCGGCTCGACAGGTTGTCCCTTCAAGACGTGCGCCTTGGTAATCAAGCCGCTATGCGGAGCTTTGAATTCGATGACCGGGGGAGGATCTCCCGGCTGGCGGCTCTCGACACTTACCAATATCTGGCCTTTTTTTACGTAGTCTCCAATGAAGGCGTTCACTTTGATTGCCCTGCCGGAGATTCGAGAAGAAACCGCATATTGGTTTCCGGGTATATCTTCGACCCTGCCGATCGCGAAGACAGTTTGCTCAAAATCACGCTCATCACACATGACGGTCTTGATGCGGAGGTTTTTCACCCCAACCTCGTCGAGGATTACAGTGTTGTCGGATGCCTCTTCAGCCATCACAAAATTAGTGAAAAGTAATACACTGCTGATTGTGCAGGATAGTATATGTGTTCTGTTCATTTTTATAAATTGTTAGTTTTTCTGAGTATCAAAAACCTAATGTTATTTGTTAATGGCTGCAAAATAGCGGATGCGTGCCAGCTGATAGTTTTCATTAGCCTGGTTGAGTGATGCCTGAAGTTTGAGTTGCTGGTCTCTCACCCGTAGCAAGTCCTGTAAGTCACTCTGACCCTCGCGATAAGCCTGCTCGGCAAGCTTGTTTTGTTGTTGTGCCAACGGCAGCAAGTTATTGTCGATCTCGTGGACTAGTTTAACCCATTCCATCATCTCCTTGTAAGCGCCGGACGCCTGATGACGGATATTGTGTGCTAGTGCTTGGACTTCTTTTCGCTTCCTCGCTTTTCTGGCATCGGCTTCTTGGATGGCACCCTCGTTCTTGTTCCACAACGGCAGAGGTATACGAACACCGATACCCACAATCACTTCATTCTCCAAACCATTAGGCGCATCCTCCTCTCGATCCAATCCAGCGGAAACGGAAACCTCGATATCGTCCAGGCGCTTGGCACGCTCAAGTATCGCGGCTTCTGAAGCAGCAAGGGCGTGTAGCTGGGCAGCATGAAGGTCAGGGCGTCTTCCAGGGTTAACCGAGCGTGCAGGCAGTTTAAGTGTCGGAAGGCTGCCGCTGATAACAAGGGACTCACGTGTTGACATGCCGAGCAGCGGTTTGAGCTGGCCATTCAGGGAAGCAGCCTGAGCATTGAGTTGGCGGATAGAATTTACAAACTGGGCGGCCTCTAGTTTTGCCTGCCCCGCATCAAGTGCAGAACCTTCTCCTTTTTCCGCGGCCTTATGAATGAAATCTGCCAATTCCTTAGCGACTTTCTCCTGTTTCCTGAGCAATTCCTTTTGCTTGCGGATAGCCAGCACTTTGACAAGCAACTGTTTGCTCTCCGCCACAAGACGGCGTTCAACGTCACGCACTTCAGCCTCCGCTGCCTTAAGCGATGTGTATGAGACGGCTTTTTCCAGCGCCAATCTGTTAGTGACTGGGAATTTCTGCGCAATACTCACACTCATGCCGTATTCACGAGAGCGCGCGTTGCGTGAAGTATCGATCCCCAGTTCGGGATTGCTGCGCCGCCCCGACTGGACAAACCGTCCCTTGGCCTCGGCAATACGATAACGCGCAGCAGCAAGATCGGGGTTTTGTTTACGGACGCGATCCTGAATGGTATTTAGAGAAACAATGAGGGATTCGGCGCCAATGCAGGTGACTGCGATAAGGCATTGTAAGAACAGAACTGCACAGAGATATGAGATTTTTCCGGGATAGGTAAATAGATAATTTTTCATGGGTATAGATTGCTTGATGATTGGTCAGAACTGGGACCAAATAGACCAGAAACTCAGACACGTACGCAGTGATCCAGTCACTCACGTGGTCATAATAACGGGCGGCATCAGCGGCGACAAAAAGCCGTCAATGGCGCAAAATCAAGCAATCGACGGCCCTCTTACTGGGGTCGTCTTTATAGCAATGCGCTGCATGCGATGGCGCAGATCATCCGATAACTCGGGAAAGTCTGATAGGATTTGATCTGCAGATTGCAAATCAAATTGATTTCCCGTTAGGAAATCCAGAGTGATGCAAGAAACATATAATGGTAATATTTCTTTGAAAATAGGCGACGGCAAATCTACGTCCCCACCACTGGGAAGCATACTGTCACTACTGAGAATGAAACATAGCTGGCATGGAGTGGGTGATTGTTCTTCCGGATGCTCAGGCTCATGCGAATTTTCCTCTTCGTGACAATCGTCTTCGTGGCAATCGTTAACTACGTCTGTCTTAATGATCTCTTGGCAGCAAGAAGCCTCACTAGCGTTGAGCATCCCAAATCCATCCGCTACACAACGCACATAGGCAGTAAGTAACAATAGAACGACTAGGATGGAGCTTAGCTTTCGCATTAGAAGTCTTACACATAGTATCACGATCCTGCGTTGTCAACAAATCTTTTGAATTCACAATGCGTGTGATTGAAAATGTAGCTCCAAAGCTTCTGCAACGATATCCTGCTGACTCCAATTTTTCTTTCTGTTTTTTCTCCGCTCTGCTGAGGCGTCGATCAGAGCATGGGCTATTTCTTCTGGGAGTCGCAGCGTAACGGCAATGCGGCGTTGTTCCTCTAGCTTGGGCTTCTCAACTAGACGATTTGCCGTTTCTTTTGGAGCTGTTTTTTCCTTAGAGCTGTTTTTGCCAGCTTCCAGAAACGCCCTCACCTCCTCCCTGTCTTTCAGGGCTTCGGTCATGGAATGTCGTTTGTTCTTTTCTGCCATTACACCCCTGCCTCATTGGAAAATAGGTGCTCGAACAGCGCGAGCACCTCTATTGCAGCGGTTTCAGCCTGACGGTTCATTCTCCAGACAACAGATCGTTGCCCTGCTGAATCGGCAAAAGCCTGCCTGAGACCGAGACCAGGTGCCACTTCCAAGCCAAGAGTTTTGGCGGTGATGAGTAATTCATCCGATAATCGGTAATTTCTCTGGAGTTTGTTCGGCACAAACACCCCCTTGGGTAGATCTCCCCTTATGGTGTGAACCTGATCCAGAGCCTTTACCGCATCGCTCGCGGCTCGAACATCTAGAACCGATGGCCCACATGGAATGAGCGCAGTATCGGCAACGAGTAGAATTGAGCGAGTCACCTCCCCTAGCCCAGCAGGGCCGTCAATGATGATCACTTTCTCATTCAGCAGTTTGACTTCGTCCAAAATTTCTTCAGCCGATTGAAAACGATAAACTGGTGTGTCTGGATCGATTTCCTTGGTCCACTCACTCGACGAACCTTGCACATCGGCATCGACGAGAGCCGTCTCGATACCTTGCTCACGAAGCCAAGTCACGAGATGAACGGCGATGGTGGACTTCCCTACTCCACCCTTTTGGTTAACAGTTGCGATGATCATAACCTCCAGCTTAGTTGCTTTCAAACAAGCACGCAAGGGGTGTAGTTTTCCAGCATGCTGGACTAACAGCACGCTTCTTCACTGGCATCATGTTTTGCCAGTTTGCCGCCATGCTTCGATCATGTCATGCCAGCATAATGATCTGCTTGTTTGCCACCACAGCAGCACACTTCTTCAACAGCATGCTGTTTTGCAAGCATTCCATAATATTGTTAGATCGTTGATCATTTCCTGCACGGTTTAACAAAAGAAATAGAGATAAACGTGCTCAATGTAGTCAGCCCCCTTGCGTGATTGCCCAATCATTGGTAATTCATACAGGAAAGGGAGACTGTATTGGTATATCGTTCAGGTTTGGCTTGTTAAACCATGCAGGGTTACTTGTTAAATGGTGCAGGTTTTATTGTTAAATGGCACAGGTTCATCGCGACAAGTGCGCGGAATTCTTCGGGATTCTCGGTGCTAAACATTAAACTATGTATAAACAAAACAACAACACTCGGTTTCACTCAAAGTCGTTCGGCTACTTGGTTTGTTGTTATTTTTTTTGGGGAGTTTTTTAATGGCGAATGATCAAGCGGAACCAAAGGAAGAATCGCTGTCTCTACATCTCAGGGACAGTGATCTTGAATCCTTTGAAAAGGGCAAGGACGAGCTGAACCTCGCCGAGTTTCCCATTGCCGTAGTCGCGGAGTCGGCACAACCCGGTCAGCTTACGCTTGAGTTCTCCGACACGATCAATGATCGATCCACTGGAGCATCCATCGTGCGCAGGGTCACGGTGCACGGAACCGAGGAGTGGGGGCTTCCTGCCGCCCAGGATGACGATGTGATGATTGGCCTGTTGCAGCTTTGCCATCTGGCAGGATGGCCGAAAAGAATCTGTTTCACGCGCTACCAGCTTTGCAAACTACTGCGATGGTCAGTCGGTGGGGCTAGTTACCGGCGCATCTATCAGGCGTTGCATCGGCTAAGCACCACGACCTACAACTACCGCTACGGATGGCGTGACAAAGCCAACCAGGAATGGATTCCGAGTCTGGTGTTTTCCTACATTCAGTCGCTCAAGATTCACGAGGCAGACAAACCGACCAAGTCGGGGCTCTGCGAGGTAACATGGTCGGACGACTTCCATCGAAGTCTGGAGGCTGGAAATTTGAAGGGACTCGACTTTAACCGCTTTGTGAGTCTGCGCAGTTCCATTGCCAAGCGGCTTTACCGCTTCCTCGATAAACGCTTCGGAACGGGTATTCCTCGCTATTCATGTGACCTCCACGTGCTGGCCTTTGAGAAGATTGGCATTTCTCGAAAGTACAAGGATGCGGCACAAATCAAACGTGTTCTTCAATCCGCCATTCATGAGCTTGAAGCCGTCGGGTTTTTGCAGCAGGCACGACCGGAAAATCGCTATGAAAAAGTTCAACGCGGACATTGGAAAATCCATTTCTTGCGAGCCTCTCAAGCATCTGGAAAAAAGAAGGTTGTTCCTCTGAAACCGTCGAGCGCTCCTGTGCAAGACAAACTCATCAATCTTGGAATCATTCCGTCGGAGGCGAAGAAGTTCGTGACTCAATATTCCGTGAAGTATCTTGAGGATAAAATCGATCAGTTTCCCTACCGCGATGCCAAGACCAATCCTGCCGGATTACTGGCGGAATCGATCCGCCGTGATATGCCTCCGCCACCCAATTACATGCCTTTCTCTGAACGCCTAAAGCAAGAGAAACTGAATCAGAAACGAGCACGGAAACGGGCGAAACAAGAACAGGCCGAACAGGCGGAAATCCGTGCCGAAAAAGCTGTGGAGGAAAAGCAGTTTGCCGAGGCGGAGGCCGTGTTCAAATCGCTCCCTCAGCAGGAACAAGATGCCCTCGAAAAGAAGGCCAAAAAGCAGTTCCCTAAATCTGGAAGTGACGTGATCTACTGGACGATGATAAGTCATTTAAAGGATCGATTGGCGAGAGGGTAGCCGATCGATTGACGGAATCCGAATAGACGTTCTGATTCCTATTAGTCATCCAGAAAATTTCAGAAAGTTGAATTCTCTGGATGAAAACTACCCTTTGGTGGACTCCAAAGGGTAATGAGTAGGAAAATTATCACACCTGATGCACCTGGATGTCATACGCTGGTGCGAAGAGGCAAGAGGAATGCTGATCAATCAGCTTATATGCCTCTAAAATGCTGTCATACGTTCCGTATGACATGGTCATTCTACAAATGCCCGAAACCGTTGAATCCACGGGGTCTTATCGCGTATACTAGAACGCTGTTATAAAAAGGAGGTCTATCTTATGTCAAAAATCCTCAAATCATTCCGTGTGCATCCTGAGATCTGGCAGCAGGTGGAACTCGCTGTTGAACGTGACGGAATCACTTCAACTCAGTTCATTCTGGAAGCCATACTGGAAAAACTCGAAGGCAATAGCGTCTCTCAAATTCTGGACGAATTAGTGGCTATGCGTCGAGATCAAATCGCCGCGACTAAAGCCCTGTTGATCCTAGTGGGCAGCAAGGCTGAGTTATCGAAATCCGAGGCCACATCTTGGGTGGAAAACAACCTGTCAACACGGAGGCTACACTGATGCTTTCCATTGGCAAAATGTCCGTTGGCCAGCACGCTTATTACGACGAGCTTGCCAAGGAAGATTACTACCTCGAAGGAGGAGAGCCGCCAGGAAAATGGTTTGGGCAGGGAACCTCCGATCTCAATCTCCAGGGAGAAATCAGAAGTAAGGATTTTTCTGACTTATTTGCTGGGGAACTACGCGGCAAACGATTGGTGCAGCAATCCGAGTCAACCCGCTGTGCTGGCTGGGATCTGACATTCTCAGCCCCTAAGTCGGTATCTGTGGCGTGGAGTCAATCCGACCCAGATACAGCCCGTGAAATCCGTGAGGCTCAACAGGAGGCCGTTGAGACGGCTCTTGAATATATTGAGCAAGAGTGTGGATACACGCGGCGGGGTAAGGGAGGACGAATCGTTGAAAAGGCCAAGTGCATCTTTTCCACCTTTGAGCATGGAACAAGCCGAGCCGAACAACCACAACTCCACACCCATGCTCTGATGATCAACACTTGCGTTCGTCAGGATGGAACCACAGGAACTTTGAAAACAGAAAAGCTTTATGAGCACAAGATGACAGCAGGAGCCATCTATCGTGCTGAGCTTGCCGCCCAATTACAGCAGCGGCTCGGAGTGGATATTATCAGGGATGACTTTTCCTTCAAAGTCGCCGGGGTTCAGGACGAGCTTTGTGAGCATTTTTCCGCGAGGCGTAAAGAAATCGAACAGGCGCTGGAGGAGAAGGGAGTCAGCGGAGCCATTGCCAGCTCGGAAGCCGCTCTAACAACGAGGCCTACCAAACAGCAAATTAGTCGTGCCGAACTAATCAAGGATTGGAAGCAGATCGGGATTTCTTACGGCTGGAGCACCGACCAGTTAGCAAAGCTACTTGGAGTATCTCGACCTCAGCCGGAGGCTATTCTGGAAAACCTCGCAAAGCTTTCGGCTTGGGAGTCTGTCGAAGTCATGATGTGCTCCCAAGCCTGTTTCACCGAAAAGGAAGCGATTCGTTACGCCTGTGAAAATTCCCAAGGACGGGGAGTCTCAGCGGATCAGGCAATGGATGCCGTCCGTGAGGTTCTGGAATGCGATGATTTTGTCCGGCTGGGAATCGACGATGGTGAGCATTACTACACCACTCAAAAACATCTGGAAATCGAGCAAAACATGATATCGGACGTGCACGATCTCGCACAGTCCGACAACATAAAGGTGAAGGCCAAGGCCATCGAGCGGGCGATTAAAAAATCAGCCAAAGCGGGAAAGCCGCTTACCCCACAGCAAGAAAAAGCCGTGCGGCATATTCTTTCTGGTGATGGTAAGATCGCCGCGATCACAGGTGACGCAGGCACAGGTAAAACCACCATCCTCAATCCTGTTCGAGACGCCTTGGAGGCATCGGGTTATCGAGTGCGGGGCATTGCCTTGGCAGGCAAAGCCGCCCAAGGACTTGAGGAAGGGTCGGACATTGCATCCAGCACCATAGCCAGCTTCCTCTGGCATCAGGACAAGATCCAGCACAAGTGGGATGAAAAAAGGGCAAAGAAGGAATTCGAGCAGTGGGTTGAATACAAAAAATCGACTCTCAATCCACTTAAGGCAATGGCCTTCAATCCTACTTGGAGTCCCGACACCGCGAAAAAGGCAAAACAACGATTCTTTGAAATGAAACAAAAACACGGCATGGATGAAAGTACCGTGCTGGTCGTGGACGAGGCCGCGATGGTGGATACTCGGAGTTTTTCTCAAGTCGTTAGCCATGTGAAAGAGAGTGGAGCCAAGCTGGTTTGTATCGGTGACAGCAAGCAATTGCAGGCGATTACCCAGGGTGGTGCATTTCAGGCAATCACCGAGGAAATCGGACAAGAGCGGCTCACCGAAGTTTTTCGGCAGGAAGGCGAGGAGGCCAAGAAAACGGTTCAGGCCATGGCTGAGGGTAATGTCAGGGAAGCCCTGACACGTTATGCCAAAGCCGGGGATTTGAATGTTTCTGACGACCGGGACATGGCTTTTTCCAACCTCATTTCAGATTGGGCAGAAAAGGGCTGTGTTCGCCCTGATGAAAATCTGGTGCTCGCAGCCACCAATCTGGACGTGTTCGAGCTGAATCAGCTGGCCCAAGCTGAAAGGCTGGCTAGGCAAAAGCTATCCACCAAGTCATTGAACGTCGGCATTTACAACTTCCACGAAAATGACCGCGTGGTCTTCACCCGTAATAATAAGTCGCTCGATGTAAAAAACGGCACCTTTGGCACGGTTCGGCGTTTTAACAAACTCTTGGGAACCATCTCCGTTGAGATCGACAGCGAGGAAAAGAAACGTACACAGGTTCGCACTTTTTCGGTGAAGGATTATGCCGACATCCGACTTGGTTATGCGGTGACCACCCACAAATCCCAGGGAGCTACGGTGAAGAACGCCTTTGTGCTCACCAATGAAACCATGATGGATCGACAAATCAGCTATGTTCAGATGAGCCGTGCGAAGCAACGCACCCAAATTTTTACTACACGCGACGAGGCGGGAGATCGTCTGGCTGATATAGTGCGACGTATGGAACGTGACAACATCAAGGAGCTTGCCTTGAAGAAGTTAAAGGAGGATCAGGAAATGAAGCGGGTTGCAGAGAGCATGGCAACACGCAAGGGTTTAGGTATCTAGGGAAAAGTTGGAACACAGAATATTATTCATTTGTATAACGGGATTTATTACTTGTCTCGCCATTGGTTTATGGTTCTTATTCAAGGGTGATAGATATCGAAGAACGTTCATGAGAGGGAGCGAGCTCAATCCAAAAGTGCCAGGACGACAAGTCCCTGATGACGAGCACCCCTATCTCTTTGGTCAACAGTTTCACTCATTCTCCGAATTGAGGAAGAGCATTGTTCTTGTCGGTTCACCCGGTTCAGGAAAAACCGTGCAAATGCTTTTGCTGATGAAGACGGTGATGCCGCGTATTATGGAAGAGGGCAGTCAGGTGCGAGCCGTAGTCTATGACTCTAAGACGGACATCACATCAAAAATTGCAGCCATGGGTGTTAGCCCAGACCGCATCAAGATCATGAATCCTCTTGATGCACGGTCTTATGCCTGGGACATCTGTCGCGATGTAGTTTCACCCGCTGAAGCACAGGACTTGGCCACCGCGCTTATTCCACTTCCACGAGGTTCAAAGCAACCCTATTTCCCGGAAGCGGCACAAAGGATTTTGCGGGGTCTCATTGAGGTATTTCAACAACACTGCCCCGAGCATTGGGAGCTTCGGGATCTTATTCTTGCCACCAAAACCGTGGAACGCCTTGCTTTTCTGCTTGCCAGCACTACCGCGACGGAAAGTCTTCTTGAGCACTTTGAACCTAAAAATACGTTTAGTAACGTCAGAAGCACGCTAACGGATGGGCTCGACAAGGTGTCCACAGCAGCGGCTTCCTGGCACAAGTCGCAAAAGGAGGGACGATTCTTGAGCCTAGCTAATTGGCTCGATGAGCAGAGCGTGATTATTCTCGGAAACAGCCCAAAGGAAAAGGCCCCGATTGCAGTTCTCAATAACCTTTTATTGTCATTCCTAACCAAACAGGTGCTTTCACGTTCGGGGGAGAGAGATGAACAAAACTTCTTTTTCCTCGATGAATTCCGGGAGCTTGGAAAAATTGACAGCATGTCCGATCTGGCAGGACTTGGCCGAAGTAAGGGTTCTTGTCTGGTTTTGGGATTTCAGGATATATTTGGTGTCGACGAAGTTTATGGCAAAGAGAAGTCTCGTGAAATCATCGGCAACTGCTCGAACATAGGCATTTTACATATCAACAGCACCGAACCCGATACTCAGAAATGGGCGTCCGAAGTATTAGGACAACATGAGTTTCTCGAAATCCAGAATTCAGAGAGCGAAAATTTTGGCCCTCAAAGCAGCCGCAGTGAATCCAAGACACACATGATTAAGTCAGAGCCTGTCTGGTTACCGTCGCAATTTAGTAGTGATGTTCCCAAGGTAAGCCTGAAAGATGGCTGTCAGGGGGTGTTCCGCGTGAAAAGCGACTTCTATCAAAGCAATATACTTGGTAAGCATTTATTCACCGATGAAGGCACCCATAACCGTGTGCCTGATGAACATCCTGATTTCCCCAATGAAGTGCCGATGGATGCTGAGCATACACGCCTAACAGATTGGGATGAAGGCGATTTTCAGCGACTTGGCATCGCTGGCCTGAAACAAATATCAGCCATTAAACCCCAAATGCCGGATGGCATCAGAGCCCGCCTAGAGGAAGTATTAGGCAAAAGCTTTCTAGAACCTAAAAATAGCTCTGAAATACAAATGAGAAAAACAATTAGCGGAGATGATTTGAGTTAAATGCGTGACGACGATCCACAAAGCAGTTTTCAGTCACCCGAAAACTATCGTGAGTATGCAAAGGATGCCTACCGGGCTCTGGAGAGATACCAGAAAATTCGCCGTCCGCTAATGTTCCATGTTCTCCTCTGGACAATCATATTCAAACCACCCCACTTCTACTGGAGTTTTTATTTAGTTCATACAATTGCTGAGGCTACGGGACAGTTCCCGCAGTTCATTTTCAACTCTCATAGTTGGTATATCATTAATTTGATTTCTACGTTTATAATAAGCCTCCTTGCCTTGGGGATCGTGAACTGCTTTCGCCATCTCGAAGATGGATTTCAGGCAAAAGAAACTGACAAACCCATCTTCACATTAAAGACGAGATTCCGTTTCACAGGCAGCGCAATTAAAGAGGTTTTTGTCCCTCCAGTTGATAACTATTTCAAAGGCCTCAAATGGGAGTGGTTTTGGAGAACTTGGTTTTTTTATCCAGCGGTAGTGACTGGTTTACTCGGACTCTTTAATCTCTTCCGAAACGGTTTTTCTTTCTTTATGGATCTGTTTTTCTTGAAATGCTGGGATGAGTGGCTTGCAAGAATGGAAGAATTAAAAATGAAAACTGGACTCAGGAAATACCTCCGTGGCATTCGCCTTCGTAAGTTGCCCCAATCATCGGGCAGCTCCGCGTAGACATATAATCATGAACCACTTGCAGAAAAAAAGCAGTTTTCAATCTCCAGAAGATTACAAGGAGTATTTGGAGGACGCTGTCAAAGCACTGGAGACCTATCAGAGGATACGTAGACCTCTCATGTTTCATCTGCTCCTGCTGTTGGTGATTGTCCTCAATACTTATATCCTGATAGTCATAGCAGTAATTATTCCGATCCTCGGAATTGTTGATTGTTTTCGCCGGATTGAAGACGGCTTTAATGAAGATGAAAATCCTGTTTTCAAACTAAGCTCAAGATTAGTGATAGGGGATTCGTTATTTGCAAAAGCTTTGCTCGGTCATTTGCTAGGGTATGTCAGCAAGTTGAAACGACTCTGGTTTTGGAAAACATGGGCTTTTTATCCAGCCATGTTTGGATTACCCATAATGGCTCTAGTATTTGCACTTTTCATGCTGCTACTCAGAGGCTGGTTCTTATTTCTCGATTTGTTTTTTCTGCGGTGCTGGGACAAATGGTTAAAAGCCCTTCGCCACACGGGTGAGGAGAAAAAACCTCTCAGACAAATTATACGAGGCAGCATTCTCAATCAACTGCCTGAATCAGCTGGCTCTGCTCCGGAAAGCGATCCCGCGAAAGAAACTCCGATTGAATTCAATTGGCTCAAAGAGAAATACAATCGAACCAAAAAATCCCTCGCCGACTGGGTTGACGAGGAAAAGAAAAAGCAGAGTGTTGATCGTGAGAAACCACCCAAGGATGAAAATCCGCCATCGACTAACAAGGGGGAAGAAAACGAAACCTAACGATTACATATCCAAAGCATGGAGAAGTTAACAACAGAAGAGCGCGATTCCATCACTATAAGTTACAACGAAGCTTTAACTCAAACTTCTAGGGGATGCGCTTTTGAGCTATCTAAGGACGATTGGTCAATCATGCAGATCACTCTCTGTGACGTATTGAGAGAAATAACCGAAAAAGCAAAAGTCCGATATGATTGGGAACCCGTCATGGTCTATGACCGCCCGAGCAGGGATGTAACAGCAACACGCAAGCTGTCTACGCTAGGCATTGAATTCCGACTCCATGCCGGGATATTAGGGATTGAACTAGAACTATGGTTGTGCAACGAATTTGCCTACGAAATACCGAGCATGAAAGACTCTTTTTGGCTGAAACTTAGCCATTTCATGACGGATTTTGATGTGAAATATGAACTCTATAATTGCTCCAAAAACTACCCAAACGAGGAGTGGGTGAAGCGTTTCGAAAAGTTTAAAAACTCATCTATTTTCTCACTAATGTTTGATTTTTTGTCAATGCAACCACTCTGGGAAAACCCGCACGAATCAATAGGAAGTTTTCATATTCCATTCACATTCAATGACAGCTGGAAACCACTCATACCTAGACTCAAGGATGCTGTTTCACAATATACGACTTGTGTGTATCCCTTGTATCGTTCTCACTACCTCAAATCGAAACGAAAAAAGAGCAAATAGATGAGCCTGTTAAAAGGCTCAATTGCGATCTATAGCTTCAACCACACTTTCCCTCCTAATGAGCACATGATCGACGTTTTTTCAAAAAGAAATCATTCTCTAGCCTCCCATAACACAGCTCATGTCCCAGACGACATACGGAGAAGAGTGCTACATACAGTTGAGATCTATTTGAGCCGAGGAAAAGGCTTCGGCGGATTCAATGAAATGTTGGAAAACGTCGGGGACGAACTAGTGATTCTCTATGGAGGCCTTGCTGCGCCACTCTATGATGCCGCACGCATTTCTGACCACCCAGTAATTCAGCATTTTATGTCTTGTGATGACGAGCAAGCCTTAGACTATATTGAAGTCTGTTTTGCTAGCGACTCTCTCTTAGGGTGTGATGAAGCAGTCGACACCGTAAATGCTATTTTACGAGATGGCGATGTAGGGTTTCAGCTCACACCATTCATCAAAAGAGAGGGAATGTCTCAAATTTTTGGGAAGAACCGTAAGTCTTATACTTACGATCCTCCGCGTGTGGTTTCCACAGATTCAGATTTCCTAGAAGAGGAGGCATTACGACCAGCTTTGTCGGCCTTGTCGGCTCCTGATTTCCAGGGGGCAAGCGAGGAGTTTCTCCGTGCACTGGAACACCATAGGAAGGGATTGTTTCCAGAAAGCCTCAATGAATGCCTTAAGTGCTTTGAGAGCACTCTGAAAATTATTGCGCATAAACATTCGTGGCCTTACAAACAAACCGATACAGCAAGTCGTCTCATACAACTATGTATCGATAGGGGGCTTGTCTCATCTGCTAGTCAACAACAACTCAGCTCAATCAGGACTCTGCTAGAAAGCGGTATTCCCACCCTGAGAAACAAGCGCAGCGGTCATGGGCAGGGAATAGCAAAAAATGATGTTCCGGAGCACATCGCAAAATATGCTCTAAACATGACTGCTTCAACAGTGATCTTTCTAGTAGAATCCTCCCATAGGCTATAAATCGCCTTATTGATCAACCATAGAAAGACTCCCTCAACAGTTTTTCTAGAGCGCCTGTTCGGTTCTTGCGACTAGAACGATGTTTTATGATACGCTTGCTGCTCATTTTACCCAATTTGGAGGACAATCATGGGAGCAGAACAACAAGCAAAAAGACCGGAACACAACTTGCGTTACGGGGGAGTCGAAGCCGCTATATGGCGAAACAAGGGTGAAAAGGGTGATTTCCTGAACACCACTTTTACCCGACACTTCCGTCAGGATGAGGAATGGAAACAAACAGATTCCTTCCGCGAACAGGACTTGCCGACGCTGTCGAAAATCGCTGCCGACGCGCATACTTCGATTCAAAAATTGAAGGCTTCTCAAGCCGTTAAGGAGGAGGACTAACGGTGGGCAACCGAAACACGGCATCGGGTAATCATCCGATGCCGTTACCCAAACCACTCAAATTTCACCTTGGTCGAGTCATGATCACACCGGGTGCAGCGACCACCGTGGCTGACGATCAAATCACCGACGCCTTACGTCGACATCAGTGTGGCGACTGGGGTTTGTTAGATTCTCGTGAGAAGAAATGTAACGAACAGGCTCTGCGGTCTGGTGGTTGGATTTTGTCGGCTTATAACGATCCCAAAAGCGGCGAACGTTTCCTCATCATCACCCAACCGAACCGCATTATTACTACTGTCATGGTGCCCAATGAATTCGGTGAATAGCCATCCCCCTAAAGGTGCATAGAATTAAAATACTATCGATGTAAGTATCTGGAATCACTCGGGAAAACGGCTCTATTCTTGATCTATCAAGAGACAGTTTTCTTAGGTGAAGATGAATTGAGTGGGGAAAGCCTTCCCCTCGTAGCTACTGCGTGCGCTACTACCCTTTCTCCTGGGAGGCGACCTCCCAAACCCTCCGAGATGACGGCTCTAGCCGTTTTATAAAATGGACTGACCGACTTGTTTGCTCCGCGCCCCGTGCTCACTCGCGTTGGCACTGCACAAAGACGGAGACTCGCCATGCTAACGTCTCCTCTCTTTGTTCCGACCAACGCCAGTTCTGCACCGCCCCTGAGCTTCCGTTCACCGTCATGGCCTCGCACAGCGAGCCAAGACCGTGCGCCGGGTTTTAGATTAAGGGGGGCGTTACCCCCCTCTGAGGTAAAGGGGTATCCCCAGCTTTCCGCACTTCATTGCATTCGTTTGTGCAAGCTGGGTGATTCCCCTCCCCTTGACCTCACACCCCCCACCTTCGCCAGGAGGCAAGGTTTCATGAACAGGCATGAAGCCTATGCTTAATTTAAAAAAGGAAAACAAAATGAATGACGAACCTAGAATATACGTTGCTTGTCTAGCGAGCTATAACGCTGGAATTCTCCATGGTGAATGGATTACTTTGGACGGATCTGCTGATATTGGAAAAGAAATAAAAACGATGCTCGAAGCCTCCCCCGTGGATGATGCGGAGGAGCATGCTGTGCATGATCACGAATTCTGTGGCAATCTCAGTGAATATGCTGGAATGGATAGCCTTAACAACATTGCCGAGGCTTACAGGCTAACAGAATCCAATACGATAGACTGGGAGCTGTTTTGCGAGTTCTGCGGTCATTTGGGTAAAGACCTGAACCCGGAGGAAATAAGTGCTTATGAAGACTGCTATGCAGGGTCTTCAAATGATCTGGTCAGCTGGTGTCATGATTTACTCGAAGAATCAGGACAGTTAGAATCGATTCCTGAAAATCTACGATTCTACTTTGATTACGAGGCCTACGCCAGAGACATCGAGATCAACGACGTCTTCACCATTGACCACAATGGAGAAATTCACGTCTTTTGGCATCGATAGACAAAACCACGGAGAGGGCAACTGCCCTCTCCTAACAAATTAACAAAAAGAACAACAACAAAGTTTGGGCAACCCCGATTGAACAATCATTCAGATCGTTATCATAAGCCTCCCCTTCCTGCTATGATGCTTCTGTTTTAACGATTGGAGACGATGATGGCCAAACAAGCCGCTGGTAACCAGCCAGCCAAAAACTTACGGTATGGGACACTTGAAGCCGATCTTCCTGTCCTCTCGAAGCTGGCTCGCGATGCTCGCACTGAGATCCAGGGTATTAAGGGTGAGTGCAGATGATCAGCTATGCACACGGGGCTTCACCGGACCCCTGGTTTTCACTCGGCCAAGTTGTCGCCACCGCGGGCTTGCTTGCCGTGGTTAATCAGGACGAAGTCGCCGAGGCTCTGTCTCGACATGAGCATGGCGACTGGGGTGAGCTTGAACCTGATGACTGCCATATCAATAACATGGGCCTACGCCAGGGAGGGAGACTTTTTTCTGCCTACACTTCCCTCAGAGGCACCAAATTCTGGATCATCACCGAAGCGGATCGATCCGTGACTACTATTCTACTGCCCAGCGAATACTAACTCTGTAGACTCAACCTGGCCAATCGGTAATACCCATTTATTCCCGCCAGTTGCTTTGACCAAAAAACGACACCTTACCCCCTATCGCCGAGCGTTTCACCTCGGATCACGGAAAAAAATCCATCACTTCTCATATTTCTGGTTTAAATCCTCATTTTAGTTACTCTCTTCATATGGGGCATCCCCCCTTTAGAGCATGGAATCTGCGCAAGAACCAAAAAATCCTAAGGACTGGATCAGCGAGCTAGAAGGCCCGCTGACACGTTTTGCGATCTCGTTGGGATTATCCAGCCATGATGCCCAAGATGCTGTTCAGGATGGATTGATTGCGCTGATTCGAACTCTCGAAAAGAATCCCGACTCCATTCGCAGTCCCAAGGCTTACGCCTTTACGATTGTTCGCAACAACGCCAACAAACGGTTTCGCGAGCGCACCCGCCGAAACGAGGTAGAAATGCCAGAACATCTCCCCGAGACTCCTGATGAGGACGACATCTATCAAGAACCAGTCGTTAAGCAGTCCTTTCAGGCAGCTTATGCCAACCTTTCCATTCTGGAGCGCGACCTGCTCAATAAATACTACGTCGAGAAATGGACTTACGAGCAAATCGGATCAGAGCTAGGTTGCTCGGCTCAAAATGCCTGGAAGACCATTAAAAAAATCATCTCGAACACACTCACTAAAGAAGTAAGAAAAACCCTCACCCAAGCTGATCCCGAATTAGCCAGCGAACTCTTTCCCCACTAACATCATGGACAATCCCGAAGAATTAGAAATCGGCTTCCTAATCGAGCTTGCCATTACCGGCGAAGCTGATTGGAAGCAGTATAACGAAGTCATGGATCGTGTGGAAAACGAACCAGAGATCGCGGAACTCTATCAGCAAGCACTCGCTGAACATCAATTGCTGGAGGCTGCGCTCCCTGCCGCCGAGCAGGAACTTGCCCAGGAACAAGTCAGGGAAGCAGAAAGGCTTCGTCAGCTTGCAGAGAAGCAACGTCTTGAGCAGAAGAACGACCTTGATCTTGGAATGTAATCATTTTCGGTAGAATTACGGTTTAAAACCGTAGCCAATGGACTCTTTCAAGCAGGGACACTCCCTGCGTTATGAATCGAATCTCCATCGAACTCCTCAAGCTTTCCGGAAGGCTGGAAGATGCCGGGCTCTCTGAGCACGCATCCGAGCTGTCGGTGCTTGCCGAAGAGATCGCCAAGGATGATCGACTCCTAACCGTTGCCGAGGCTGCCGCCTGGCTCGGCTGCGGACGCCGAACTCTCGATCAGATGATCTCTGATCGCCGTATTCCGGCCCACCTCATCGGTGGCCGTTACCGTTTCGACAAGATCGAGGTGCTGAGGGAGACGAAGCTCTGTGGGTAGCCCATCAGAAGGAGACAAGTGAACTAGGCGCGGAGCAGCAACTACCGAGTGAACATTCCATTTGGCCAATTTTACTCACCTTGAATCCCATGGTATTCAATAATCTTTTGTAAGGGGTGGAATGTGAGGGATCTGGAAAATCAACCGGAAGATCGGAAGGACAAAAAATTATTGTCTACGGGTAAACTTCCTGCTGCCAAAAAGCAGAAACCGTCTGATCCCTACGAACGTATCACAGAGCGGATTCTGCAAATGCTCGAAAACAGTATCGTCCCATGGCAATCACCATCAATAGCGCGAGCTGGCTTCCCACTGAATTTCTCTACCGATAAATTCTACCAAGGTATCAATATTTTTGTCCTTGGATCCGCTGCATTTCAGTCACCCTATTTTCTGACTTACCTCCAGGCAAAAAAGATGGGGGGGCAAGTGCGAGCGGGGGAAAAAGGGTTGCCGATCATCAAAGTTGGAACCTGGGAAAAAGGCGCGAAAGCTGAACGGCAGAAAACGGCCAATTCTGCTGAAGAGTCCAACAAGCTCAAGTTTGTGCGGATTTACACCGTCTTCAATGCCTGCCAGATCGATGGAATCGTTTTTCCGGAAACACCTCCTTGCCCTGTTTACACAGAGTCCATGAAGAATGAGGCCGCTCGCCTCATCGTAGATGGAATGCCAAAGCCTCCTGCAATCTTGGAAGGTCGGAAAGCCTGCCCACATTACATCACCGCCACGGACACCGTGGAAATGCCCAGCCGGAACACCTTCCGGGGAGAATGGCGGTTTTACAAAACCCTGTTTCATGAATTGGCTCATTCGACGGGACACCCGTCCCGCCTCAACCGTCGCTCCCTGATTGAAAATCGTGGCATGTATGCCGCTGGAGAATCTCAAAAAATCTACTGCAAAGAAGAGCTGGTCGCTGAAATGACAGCGGCGTTTCTCGGTGTCCATGCAGGTATCATTGAGGATAATTTTGAGAGCTCAGTTTCCTATCTCAAGAGTTGGCTCGAAGTGC
>Ga0206131_10000991_pt1 | contig 37968 bp, 67 predicted proteins | sample Helgoland_Spring_FD_148636 | JGI IMG/M metagenome (GOLD analysis project Ga0206131, IMG submission 148636) | Pelagic subsurface seawater microbial communities from Kabeltonne, Helgoland, North Sea - Helgoland_Spring_Bloom_20160517_1 | ecosystem: Environmental > Aquatic > Marine > Epipelagic ... | reverse complement strand
AGTTGGTAAGAATTATGGTTCAGAACTTTCAGGTGGGTATGAGAAAATAACAGCTAACAGTGGTAATGTTATTGGAAAACCTTTTACTAAAATTGTAAATGGTGAAACAAACAGTGTCAAAATAGCGAGTTATTCTTATGCTTCTAAATACAATGGTCATGAGTTACACGAAACAGCCATTGGTTATGGTAGGTAAACTAACTAGGTTAATCAAGCTCCTCAAAAGGGAGCTTTTTTAATATCCGTAGATAACGTCTCCTAGTATTTCTCCAGAATTATCAAATGCTTCTTTTTCTGCAATTGGGTCTTTTCTACCTCTCATAATTCTACTATAAACTTCATCTGTTATTTTTGTATCTGGCTTTGCTCTTTCTTCTCTTAATATTTTAAATAGTTCTTTTTCAGCTTCTGCTTTAGTTTTAACTTGAGGTAAATCTTTTGTTGTAATTATTTTTGGAACTTCAGTTGAATTGTCTACTACTTTAATATTAACTAAAGGATTATTTTCATATGCTTTTTCTAGTCTTTTGATTGTTTCTAATGAACCTAATGCTGTTTCTGTCATAGCATCAACTGTTACAACTCTACCACTACCAAATTTTTCAGCTTGATTTCCTGTTCTTTTGATTGTTCCTTTGAAAGCATCACCTAATGGTCTATATACATAAAATATATCTACTGGTGTTTTTCCTGTTCCAGATTTAATAGCCATATCTATTTTCTTTTTAGCTGAATCAAATCCAGATAAATTAGTATCATAAAATGCTTTTGAGTTTGCATCAGGAGCATCTTTTTTGCTTAATAAAGACATTACTCTACCTTTACCTGCACCTGCTGAACCTGCTGTAAATGTTACTTTATCAGTTACTCCTTTTGGAATTGGTGCATCTAATAAATCTTTATACATTTGTTTAGATAAATCTGAAGCACCTTCATGAATATCAGGAGACCTATATCTACTTCCTGTTGTCCCAAATAATTGATTAACTAAAGTATCAGGGTTATTGTATTCTGGAAATTGCTCTCTTACTATATCTGTATCAATTTTACGACCACCCATTGTATCTGGTCTGTTTTTGTAAGTTGCAATCATATCTCCTTCTAAAAATTTAGCTCTGTCTTGTGCTAACATATTCATATCATCTATTGGTATATTATCGCTTGGTTTCATGAAACTATATATTTCTTTTGCTTTTGGAACGGCTTTTGCTGCTACTCTTACACCACCTATTAATGGAGCTACACCAAGTAATCCTAAATCAGCCATATTTTGTTTATCTGCTTTATGACCATAAGCCATTTTATCTAATGCTTTATTACTACCACCATACATTAAATCACCTAAAAAACCTTCGCCTGTAAACATTGGAACATTAGCTGCTTTTAAACCTTTACTTATTGGTGAGCTTAATAAATTTAAAGCATCTTTGTTATATTCTAGTGCATTAGCTGCTGTTTTAAGATATGGATTAGGTACATTTTCTCTAACCTCTGAAATAATTTCTTGCCCAGTAGAATCATACCTTCCATCAGGTCTTGTTTCTCTAGTAATGCCTTCACTTAAAAGCTTTTGTATTTCTGATTGTTCAAGCATTTCTCTAATTTGTTGTTCTGTCATCTTTTATCCTTAAAAACTTAATAATCCACCACTAGGTGTTTTAGTTGTTGTTACAGATTTACTTGGGTTAAATGTTTTAATATTTTTTGCTAATACTAATGCACCAATTTGTATTACTTCGTCTGCTTCACTTACAGGCATATTGTCTGCTTTATTATAAAAATATCCAAATCTTTTAGGGTTCATTCCTACCTGACTCCACTCTGGGTCATTAAGATATTTTTTAGCTAATTTTTTTACATCATCAGGTGAAGTATTTTTCCAACTACCCTCTATCTTTGCCATAGGAAATTTATTAGACCCACCTAGTTCTTTTCCTTTTGCAATCCTAATAGCATCATTTGGATTTATATTAAATTTAATCTTTCCACCTTTGTCTGTTAAATGAACTGTTTGACCATAAACAGTTTTTCCATCTGCACCTTGTAAAGATGCTGACCATACATTGTAATTATTGTAAGCAGGAATATCTAACCTAGATAAAACTTTATCACCTTCATCAAATTTAGCTCCAAAATTTACAACACTTTTTCCACCATCTGCTTTCTTTCCTAACCCATAAACAATTTCTGCACCAGATGGATAATTTGGAATTTCTGTTATTTTAGTTGATGGATAAAAATTTTGTATATTTTTAATATAATCAGTTTGTGATATTTTTCCATCTAAATAATTTTTAAAAGATTGTCTAGCTCTAGGGTCTTGTGGTAAATTTTGTAGTTGTTTGTCTTTTGGTATAGAGTTTGTTTTTCTCCAAACTTCGGCAGCTTCAGGAGTAAACTCACTTAAATCTTTTGTTGTACTTCTTAATATTCCACCTAAAGCGACAGCACCACCTTTTGCTAATGATGCTGGATTTAACATAGAACTAGCTATTTCTGTACCTTGATTTATTAAACCTGTTTGTGCAGGTGGTAAAAATCCTTGTTTAGTTAATTGTGCTGTTGAACCAAAAACATTTTCTGGTTTTACATTTTCAGTCATAGTTAAAGGTAAGGAAGCTAAATCAATTAGTCCTGTTGCTAACTGTGGAATACCCCTAGTCATAGATGTTGCTACTTGACCTGCTGCACTTGCAATAGGGTTTCCAGTAAATGGATTAATGGCTATATTTTCTCTAGGAGCACCAAAATCTTCTATAGGATTAAACCCACCTAATCTTCTATATATATCTGTCATCCTTTATTCCAAATAAATGTTAGCCAATATTTTAATTTAGTTAATCTTTCTTGTTGATGTGGTTTATCTATTTTTTTTAAAAATGTTTGTCTAAATGCCAAAGTCTTTTTAGACAAATTTAATGCTTCACAATAGACCATATAATCCTTGCTATAATTGTCTGTTTCTGTGCCGTCAGGAAGTGTTATAAGCTTCGTGGTGCGACTTTTATTTGTTTTAGGTGCAAAGAGGTCTTGATTAGTCATCAAGGTCTTGTATGTTCATATGAATGCTGTCTACAATCAGCTCTACTGAACTACCATCTGATAGGTGTAATATCATTTCTGATTCACCTTGTACTATATCAACAGCATCTATAGTCTTATCTTGCATATGCAATGCTATTGTGTGTACATCCATTTCTATTTTCCTTATGTGGGTAAAGCCGACTCTGATTGTATCTTTTCTATTGGTTTTTTCCCCTTTGACCACTTCCCACAATCTTGGCATTGAAATCTTTGATACTTGTTCGTCAGAGATAATATAACTCCTCTTTTTTGTAAATGAAAACTGCCACAATTTGGACAACAAGCTTCTTTAGTTTCTAGGTTATGATTTGGATGTATGTTAATCCAACCCTTGAGTTTCTCGTAAACTTCTTCGGTAAGCTTAACGTCATTAACATTATATTTCTTCATTAACTTCCAAGCTTTAGGATTTTTTGCCATGCACTCAATCCATAAAGGCATACCCTCATGGGAGGTCTTCATCCCTATACCAAGCAATTGTGCTACATAATCTAACTTATTACTAGCAAATCTAAACTTTCCCCTTGCTGTAGTCAATAAATCTATATCTTTATAAGGACTTGGTGGTGGTAGTTTGTGTATTAAAAATTCTTTGTTCAGCGTTGGCATATCAAATCTTTTGCCGTTGTAAGTTATTATGGCATCTGCTTCATTAATTAACTCATGTATTTCTTTTATCATCTTCTTTGGTGTTGTATCGTAAATGCTAGAAAAAAATGTTTTCTTTTCATTTAGCCATTTTGCTGCCCAACATAAAACTGTAGATGATTCTATTAATTGACTCAAGCTAATGTTTTGCTGAAATAATCCCCAATGAAATCCTGTGTGTGGACTTGTTTCAATATCTAATATAAGTATCTTCATATAAAAAACCTGTACAACAAAATAAAATAAAAAAGAATTAAAGTAAAAGTTATCATTAATAGTATAACTGTTGTTTTTACAAGTCTTTTAAATTTATTTGTTTTAATAAACCCAAGCATAAAGTACACAAGCTATTATAGGTGTAATAGGCAATGCTATTAATATACCTAGCAAGATTGTCATTCTTTTCATAAATAATTTATTCATCTAATAATCCATATGCACTGGATGTATAAGGCGATAGTAAATCTCTTGTTCTAACTCTATTTGGAGATGCACCTTGCATTGCAGAAGAAATATTTAATGGCTCTAAAGAGTTTTTTCTTAATGCAATATTTCTTGCAGGAGAACCAATAACTAAATTACCTAATGGTAATCTATTTACCAAAGTAGACTCACCTAATTTTTCAGCTATTCCTCTTGATGCTGATGCTGTGTTAGATGTATTAACAGCAGAGCCTTTTGGTATTACTTGTTCATAACTTGCTACATTACCAATAGATTTTAATTTAGCTATTTCTTCTTTTGTAAATATTAAATTAAGTTTTTTACTACCCAAATTTCTTAATTCTTTCTGTAGTGTTGACCCACTTAAATTTGCTATTTCGTTTGGTCTACCACCAGATGCTTTAGATTTTAAATATGCAATTACATTTTGTTTTATTGATTCTTTAAAGCTAGGGTCTAGTAACCTATAAGTTTTTTCAAGCTCATCTGCCGTACTTCCCATAATAATTTTTTCAAAAAAAGTATCTTGATTTACTGCCTTTTTGCTATTATTTATTTGTTTAAGAGCAGGAACACTATCTATTAATTTTTTATATTCATATGTATATCTTCTTGCTTCTTTTTCAGCTTTTAATGCTGCCTTACCAAGCTTTTGATTAGGTAAGAGATTTGCATTTTCTATTTGCTCCCTAACTATTCTTAATGCTGTTTTAACATTGCCATCAGCAGTTGACCTCATAGCCGTAGCTAATTGAGTTTTTAATTGTGCAGCTTCATTAACATCTAAAACAATTTTGCCTGATTTATATTCGTTTAACATTGCTTTAAATTCTGTTGGTAAAAATCTTTTATATCTAGTCAATGCAACATCAGTTTTATCTAAAAAAAGTTTAGAGTCATATCTAGCAGATAACCCACCATCATCTTTTATTTGTTTATACAAATTACTTATAGTTTCTTTTTGGTTATTGTTAAAATCATCTAGTTTATTAAATAAAATTCTACCAAAGGTTTGTGACTCTACTGATTTATCAGCACCCATTTCATCTAAATTTTTAAGTAATATTTGATTATTTTCATTTTCAATCTGTCCTAATCTTTGTGCATTAGGGTCATCACTATTAGCACCTAGTTTTGCTGTATTTTTTTCTTTAGTAATTTTAGCAGGGTCTAAAGTTATAGTGCCTTGTTTTGGTGTAGCACCTGTGACTCTATAATCAACTAATCTTTTTAATGCTTCTGATGAAATATTTGGATTAACTTTTATTGCTTCATCTATGTCTCTTTTTATTTGTGTTACAACACCTTCAGACAAATCAGACAATTTAACATTGTTGTTTGTAAGCACTTCTTCTAATACATTGTTTGTAGCTTGGCTTTGATTAACAGATTGCTTTGCTGTAGTAAATTTTTTGTATAAAGCTGATGCAGGTTTAACGACTGTTTTTTCAAATGTTTTAGGTGCTATTAATGCAGTAGGTAAACCTACAGCTAATTGTGCTCCTGTACCACCACCCATTTCTTCTACACCTTGCATTGCTACACCTGAACTTGATGCAGCTACCCCTTGTTTACCTATAGATTCGGTCAATAGATTTTTAGTAGCTTGTCCTGTTTTAGATTGTGGCATTGCATATTTTAAAGCACCTGCTGGAGTCATTACAGAGCTTAAAAACTTACTACCTTCACCAACTATTCTTTCTGTTGGTGTTTCTGGATTAGGAAGTCCTGCCATATCAGATAGTTTTTTGCCAATAGACATTTCAGGTATTCTGTAATCAGAGCCAACAGCGTCAGAAGCCATATTAATACCACCCCTAATTGGTGTTGCTAATAAATCTAGTATTGAGCCACCACCTTCTAAAGCATATCTTCCTGTTAAACCTAATTGTCTTGTTAATTCATCAGGAACAGACCTTTTTGGCTTTTGTGCAACTACATCATCTGCTTCTTCATACATTCTTGCAAGGGTTTTAGCATCTTCAATATTACCTGCTGCATCTGCTTTTTTCAGAGCTTCCATTATTTCTTCTTTATCTGTCATATTTACCCTTTGTATTTGTTTAACAAATCTTGTTCTTCTTGTGTTCTAATTTTTTGTTTAGACTTTAATCTATCTCTTTCTGGTGTTTTTGTTGATTGTGTTATTGCATTAGCTAGTGCTTCTTTACCACCTGCTTGAGCAACAATATCTGAATATAAATCTAAAACTCTTTGTACATTATATCTTACTGTTTCTCTATCTTGTGCTGTGTTTAATTGACCTAAAACAGAAGCTAACATTTCTAATTGTGATTGTGGTACTTGACCTAAACCTGCACCACTTGCTTTAATATCTAACAATTTATCAATACCAATGTTTGCTTGTATTGATTTAACCATTTGGTCTAAAGCATATGCTTTTGTGCCCGGAACCAATCTTAATGCAAATGCATCAGCTCCTGTAGTTGTGCCATCTTCGTCTATTAAATCTAGTGCTCTTTGTGCATCTACAACAACAGTTGATGCAATAGTTGCTTTACTTTCTTTTCCTACTTTTTCCTTTTTATCCTCTTTTATTCTTTTTATTGCTTCTGCTGAACCTGCAACTGGAACTACATAAGGTTTTCCATCTTCATTTAATTTAAGTGTTCCATTTTCATCTTTGTCGTAATAGTAACCATCAGGTGCAGAAGGTAAATTTAGACCACCAAATGTTTGCCCTGTAGGTGAACCAACACTTAAAATTTGTTTTATTGCGTTCATCTCTGCTCTTTGCGTATTTGTTAATATTTGATTTGGGTCAGAATCCATAGTCATTAATTGAGCTAATCTTTCTTTTTGACCTAATGGTTTTTTTGGTGTATTTAAAATTTCAAATACTTTTTCTGGTTTAGAGAAAACAGCAGCTCTTAATACAGGATTATTTTTAACTCTAGGGTCATTTAATAATTCTTGTTTTAAGCTTTCATCTCTTTGTTGATTTTTTATTTTTAATTTATCTTCTTCAATCTGTGTGTCCATTGCATACCCTTGTGGGATGTTTTGAAATGGCACTTGTGCTGCTTTGTTTGCATTTAAAAATGCTTTAGCAATATAAGGGGTAGCAGTCCCATATCCTTCATTTTGTGGTTGTGCAAGATAACTAGCTAACCCAGTAATAAGACCTGACCCAATAGATTGTTTGTTTGCTTTGTCTATTGTATCTTGGGTAATTAACTTATTTTCTAATAAGCTTTGTACTTGTGCATTTGGAGCTGCTCCAAACATATTCATGTTTCCAAAATAATCAAATAAATTCATTTTTTTCCCTTATGCCCTTGATATAAATTGACCACCATAACCTTGTTCTAGTTCTGGCATTTGCCCTCTTGCTAAACGAGCTTGTTGTGTTGCTACTTGTTGTTGTTGCTGTGGTGTTAATGCGTTCATTCCCATGCTAAATGCTGTTTGACCCATAAACTCATTACTAGGTGCAAAATCAGAAACTTTAAAGTTGTCTAGCAACCCGTATTCGTATCCACCACCCCCTTCATTTGTTCCTGCTATTGGTGTAAAGTCAGGTCTGAAATCTAATTGTTCTGCACTCAAAGTGGGGTCATAGCCACCACCTGTGTATAAATCAGGATTGTCTAAACCAGTTGTTTGTGTAGCTCCTAAATTGTCAGCAGTCATCATGCTTAAATCACCTGTGTAAACATCTGTAGGTGCTATCGGTGCATTAGTAGCAGAATCCATTAATAAATTAGGTGTATTTTCTGGAGTTACTACACTACCAAATTGTGCTGCTCCAAGTGTTCCCATTGTAGGTGCTGTTCCTAGTAAGCCTTGTCCTGCTGCTGTATTCATACCACCTTGCCCCAATGCTGTACCAGCACTAGCCATGCCTGATGCACCTGTACTTGCTAATGCACCACTTCCTAAATCAAATCCAAATCCAGAGCCAAATCCATCTGCCCCACCAAACATACCACCACTTGCACCACCCATTGCTGCACCCATAAATGGGTCTTTACCTGTAGCCAAAGCAGTTAATGCTCCAACTCCCATCCCTGCCATCACTGGTGCACCCATTATTTACCCCCACCTGATGAAGATGTAGTTGAATTAACTGGTGTAGGAGCACCATAAACAGCAGATAGATATGAGTTTAATTTGTTGTAAGGTTTGTTTTCATTAAATTCAAATCTTGAAATGTCTGCATTTAATTTGTCTTTAGAATATGCTTCTTGTGTTTGACCTACTTTAGCTAATTGATTAATATCTTGATAATCTGCTGCTGCCATTTGTGGAGCTAGTTGAGCTGCGTTCATTTGTCTTGATGCTTGTTGCTCTGATAAGCTACCAAGACCTTGTGTTGCTGCAAGTTGGTTTGCAAAGTTGTTTTGTTGTGCACTCATTTGTCTTCCAAACTGTGATTCGTTTAATGCACCTAACCCTTGCGTAGCTGCTAATTGATTTGCAAAAGTATTCTGTTGAGCACTCATATCTCTGCCATATTGTGATTCGCCTAAAGCACCTAATCCTTGTGTTGCTTGTAATTGTTGATTAAATTGATTATTACTAATATCACCTAATCTAGCAATAGCATTTTCTTGTGCTCCTCTTTCAGCACCATAGTTGCTATAAGCTAATTGAGATGCTTTGTCAGTTAAAGAATCTGCAAGGTTTTGTGATGCTTGTGATTCCATTTCACCCATTGCACCTGACCCATATCTGCCAGCAGCTGATGCTCTACTACCAATATCTCTAATAGCTGTATTAAATTGGTCTACTGCTGGTTTTGCTGCACTTGCCATCATACTAGAAAAATATGGATTACCTGCTGATAAATAACCTCCTCTTGCTGTTGCTTCTGTTCCAGCTAATGCTCTATTTACATTACCACCTTGTAAACCTCTGTACCCAGCAAGTGCCTCATTTGTACCTGTAGTAATATTATTTCCTTGTAAACCTCTATATCCACCAAGTGCTTCGTTGTTGCCAGTGGTAATATTATTTCCTTGCAATGATTTATAACCAGATAAAGCAGGGTTTATTGCTGACTGCATACCACTAATAGTATTTTGAGCTTGACCAATCATTGGACTTCCAGCTCTTGCTCTGGCTTCTGCCATTTGCATAGCATTAGTTGATTGTGTAGATGCTGGAACGTAGGTGTCATCAGGGTAATAGCTTGGACTTTCTCCCTCATATAACCCTTTTGCTTCATCTAAACCATAGGTTATGTATGGCAAGATAGCAGGGTCAATAGTTTGTGTAGTTTTAGAGTCACCACCTCCACCCCCTTTATACTGTATCAATCCTGTTTTAATATTAATAGAACCTTCTGCCCCTACAGCTTTAAGAAGCTTATCTTCAAATTTATTAATGTGAGCAAGTCTGGTGTCTCCTTCAACCCCATATCCTGCTACATCTTTTAATAGCTTTTTAAGTAGCCATACTTTAAGTTTCAATATCATTGTTAGTCCTTTTGATTAATTGTTTTATTTCTTTTAAAAGCTGTTGATAGTTAAGTTTAGTTCTATCTTCTAAAAATTCCAAAGTTAATAAATACCTTGCCCCTGAAAAGTTATATACCGAATGAGCTTCTTGCACGTTAAATAAGTAATAAGTGTCAGGCTTATATTTTAGTTCTGTAAACTTGCTTGTAACACGAAAATCATCTAGCGAATCATGTTCTGCTATTGCATCCTTACTTAATTGTTTTTTGTTTCTGGTGTTTGGGTTGCTATCAAATAAACAATGACTTGATTCCCAATTATTTAATAGAAGATTTAAACCTGCACCTCTATTAGTATCAACGTGCCAATCATAATAAGAATTTGCTTCCATTCTTAATATACCTGCTTTAAATGGATGCAACTTATAAAGATGTTCCCACCAAGTATCTACAACCCAATCACTTTTAGCTTCTAATGCTTTAAATGCGTAATAATCTACCCATTCACTTTCAGGAGCATTTGCAGCACGATAATACATATCTTTTGCAATTTGAGATACAAAAGGTATTTCAAAATAAAAATCTTCTTTATTCACTTAATTTTAATTCTAGCAATTGATATTTTTTATAATACCCATGTTTCTTAACTAACAGTTTTGCAATACTTTCGTATTTAGTAGAGCATTGAATTGAAGTCCCACCATTTTGCCTAACCCATTCTTTAAACTCATCTGCAACTTCTTTGATATCTTTACCACCTAAATAAGTTATATAAGCAACTCTGTCATTAGGGTAATTAATCCACTGTACAGTTGTTGCCCCATGACAAATATTTTCTTGCATAGCTAATAGCAATTGTTGCTGACCTTGAGTAACTAGCAGTTTTAATTGTCCTGCTGTAAATTCTCCGTTACCTTTTTCTAATGCTTTTTGTAATAAAGGTTCTGCAAGATACCAAAATCTTTGCACTTGATTCGTAGGCACTACATAGAGCTTCATAAAATTTATCCAACAATGATATAATCATATGTTACATCAGTATTAGATGTATTTCTATGCCCTACAGTAAAACTACCTTTTGCTTTTGTTTTAATATATGTGTAATGTGTTTCTTCTGCAGCCGTTACTGATGTAGGCGAAAATATAATCACTGAATCAAAACCTGCTCTTTCGTTACTGACTGTAGTTTCTGTCACTGATGTTAATAAAGTAAAAGTACCACTATTATTAGTTTTACCATTCATAGCATTATTAACTACTTCTGCTACAGCTCTGGGGTCACCACCTTGATAGGGAAGTGTACGATACATTCTATGATGCGACATTATCTATTACCTTGTAATTTTATATCTACATCTACTGCCATAGCCGTTGTCCAGTTGCCTGTAGGTTGAACATTAAATCTATGATACCTACCTGCACTTCTTAAACTACATCTACCCTCTTTTGTAGCAAGAACAAATGGACTAAATCCAATTGTGTCATCTAGTTCTCTGCGACTAGCTACTGCAACCTGTGCTGTTCCATTATCTATTTGTGGTCTTGCTAATGTTGCTACAGAGTTATAACCAACCTCTATGTCTGTAGTAATAAGTTGTGGTGTTATAGACGTTCCTGTAAATGTAATAATTTTATTCCCTTTAGTTCCAGCAAACAAGAATTTACCACCAACCCATAACCTTGAGTCTAGTGATGCAGGGACTGTATCTAGGTCTGTATATCCTAGTTTAGTTTCTAAACTTTCTATTGTTTCACCAACTGAAGCAATTGTTCCTATTACATCTGATGTTGTTTCAGCTCTTGACCATTTTTGTAGTTGCCAATTATACATAATAAGACTTCTGTTACCATCTACATTAGCATAGTTCCATACCACTAAATTTTTAACTGGGTCTACGGCAGCACTAATAGTATTTATTTTTGTTAAATCTGCATTACTAAAAAAATATCTATCTACTTTTTCTAATCCTATGTTTGTTACTGTTTGTCCATCAGTAGCATACCAACCATCATCTGATAAGAAAAAGCTAGTGTTAGCATACCTGACAACAGAGTTACCTTCTAAACATCCCAAACCATTTGATATTGTATCAAATTGGAAGAAAAGGGGGCTTCCTATATAACTGGCTCTGACCACAGCCTTTTCTAAAAATACCATACCAAATTCACCACCTGTAATAGCTTGAACATTGCCACCATCAGGAATTATTTGAAAGTCACTTTGGCTTGTAGCTCCAGAAGTCCAATCTGTTTCATCATTAATATCTGACCATTGCACTTTATCAGGTTCATCACCAGTTAATAAATTTCCTGCAAAAACAAAATCACGAACCACAGCAATGTCTTTTGCAATAGGTGCTGCTACTGCTAAATCACTAAAATTTGCAGAAAGTCCAACAGTCCAATATTGTATTTTTTGTGAGCCATTAGTTGCTATTACAGCTCTACCAAATTGTTCAAATCTCCATACACTATTACCACCATATCCACCTGATTTTGATACATCTTCTAAATTTAATGTGGTGTTATTAAGTTTATATATTTTAGTGCTACTACCTACAAACACTTGCACATCATCATTCCACTTTGCTACAAAGATACTATTTAAATCTTCACTAGCAGAATTAGAAAAGTCTAAAGAACTAGGAAATGGTGCGTACCCTACACCAGTAGGATATACATTTTTAGCATCATTTAAGCTACCTGCATTAGCAGGTTGGTCTGGTAGCCATTCGGTAAATTGTAATCTTTGAGTTGCCATATTATAGTTTCATTATGTATGCAAGAGCATAGTAAGGAGGTAAGTTAGCGTTAGTTGCTGATGAACCAGTTGCAACTGCTGTACCAGATATAGAACTTGCTGCTGCCGTTCCTGATATAGAACTTGCTGCTGCCGTTCCAGACAAAGTGTGCGTATGATTTCCAACAGCTACGTTAGTAGTTGTAGCAATGTGATTGTGGTCTAATGCAAATGTTGCTTTAGATGAGTTAGAGCCACCTTCACCTTCCCAACCTTGAGCAAAGTTGCCTTGACCACTTGTTGCTCTTGTAATAGAACCTGTTGAAGCTCTCATTAAAGATTGAGCACCAGAAGTACCACCCCTATTAATTAGAGTTAATGTTCCGTTTAATCCTGTTTTGGTAGCTACACTTGTAGATGCTGTGTGGTTATGACCACCACCTCCTCCAGTTGAGCCAGTTACAGCACTAGCAGCAGCTGTTCCTGATATAGAACTAGCAGCAGCTGTTCCTGATAAAGTATGAGAATGACTTACTAATGTTGCATCAGCACTACCATCTTTTGCATTTACTGCATAACTAGAACCTGCACCTACTACAAACCTATTCATTAAATTAGGAGTGCCACCACCACCATCACATAATCTCCAACCACTAGGCACAGTCCCTATACTACCTGACCATAACATTATCATGCCTGTGACAAAAGCATCACCCCAAGTAGGAGTTGCTGATGTACCACTAGAGACTAAAACTTGTCCTGATGTTCCTACAGAACTATCTAACTTTAATGCACCAGTTACATCTAAAGAACCAGTAGTTGTTATTGAACCACCTGTAATATTTACAGTAGTATAATTTTGTAAAGACATTGTGCCTAAACTTTTCCATCTAGGTGTATCTGTAGAGCCACGAGATTCTATTACCTGTCCAGCAAGACCTAAATCTCCATCTAATTTTAATGAACCTGTAATATCTAATGTGCCTGTACTAGTCCAACTGTCTCCACTAGAACCATCTTGCCAATCTTTAATTTGAGCCATCATTTCACGAATAGCATTATTGATGGTAGAAGGGGGACATCCCTCATTTATGTTTATTGCATTTATATCAGTGTTATTAGCTGCAACACTATCCCATTGTGATACTTTAGTCTTTGCCATTGTTTTTCCTTAAAATTTTATTAGTGCAATAACCATTTATTTTCTACAGGTTTTGTATCTGTCCATATTCCCTCTTTTTCTAATACATATCCTTCTTCCCAATATATTGGAACAACATATCTTAATAATGCACTATCAGGTATGACTGTCCATGTATCGCTACTGACTGGAGAAGTAATCCAATTTTTGCCCAGAACCTCACCATCAACAGTAACAGATAAAAAAGCATTTATATCTGCACTACCAGTATGTATAGAAAAAGCACTAGCTGTAACAACAGCTTTTGCGTTAATATCAGCAATACCATCAAATAGAACACCACCTAATGCCGTTACATTTGCAAACGCTGTAATGTCAGCACCATTGAATTGAACTCTTGCTCCATTAGCAGAAACAGTTCCAGTGACTGTAATGGCTGCTTCTGAACTATAAACAACTCCACCATTTATTGTTAACGATACACTGGCATTAATATCTGCTGAACCAAACTCAATAGCTCTTATATCGCCTACACAGTAGCCATAATCCCAATAATCGTAATCAACATAATTTGCACCACTCATTGATTACTCCTAGTAATTATTGTTGTACTTCTTTTTCTTCTGTAGATGTTAAAGATGTTTTTAACATATTTACAAAAGCATCCTTGCCAACTTGCAGTTGGTCAGCATTAAATTTTATGCCATTAAGCTTTTTATCTAAATCAGCAATATGGTTAACCATTGTTTGTTGCTCTGGCTTCATATCTTCATATTGATAATCAACATCATCTATTTTAATATTTGTTTTAATGGTTTCTTGTTTATTTTTTGCCATTATGTTTTCCTTTAGTTAGTTAAAATTATTCAACGATTGCTGCATTTACTGCTGTCATATCCTCATCTGTCCAGTAGTCTCGTGTTAACATAATTTCAAGATGTTCTACATTCCTAGAGATACAATCTGCTATTTCTTCGTCAGTCATCATATCTTTAGGTGGGTTATTTTTCATCTTATCAATTAAGTTTACAGAATCTAGCATTGCAGAATAGTCTTGTGCTATTGCTTCTGCTGTTTTTATATCTGCTGTTGTAATTTGGTCAGTCATTTTAGTTTCCTTTCAAAGTTTTAATTTCAGTTTGTAATTCCTCTACTTTTGTAGAGAGTTCTTGTATTGCTTTTACTAAAACTGGAATAACTGCTGATTCTGCAACTTCTTGAGAGCCATCATCACGACTATCCCACATTTTAAATCCATCTTTAATTTCAGGGTTTGCATCAATAGCATCTTTAACTTCTTGAGCTATAAAACCATGTTGAGTTTTTGAATCTTTATAAACTGTATCTGAATCTTTTTCATAAGCTCTAAAAGTAGTAGGTAAGTCACCTTTATTTTTGTATTTAAAAGTTCGTGGTTTTAAGTCATTAACAAATTTAAGTCCTGCTGTTGAATCTTTAATGTCTTTTTTATATCGTCTATCTGATACAGCTGCCCATGTTGTATTGCCATGAAGTGCACGAATTTCGGAATTACCTATACCAAGAGTAGTATATCCAGCCGCTCCTACTACACTATGCCCAATAACATTAGTACTATCTTGACCTGCTGATGATGGTCTTGCAAAATAGCCCAAAAATGTATTGTAATTGCCTGTAGTAGAAGCACTCCCTGCAAGTCTACCAATAGCAGTGTTTTGTTGTCCTGTAGTTAATTCACCAAGAGCATTGTAACCTATAGAAGTATTATATTGACCTGTTGTATTTTGAAGTAAAGCAGCCCTGCCTACTGCTGTGTTTTGAGCCGCAGTTGTATTAGCTTGTAAAGCTTGAGCACCTAACGCTGTGTTATAAATTGCATTATTTGTATATAAAGCATTATAGCCAACAGCAACATTATCTGTACCCGTTGTATTTGTGCGTAAAACATTTGCACCAACAGCTGTATTGTTACCCCCTGATGTATTATTTAATGAAGCACTTATACCTATTGCAACATTTGAAGTTCCATTATTAGTAGCTAAAGCACTAGTACCAACTGCTACATTTTGAGTTCCAGTGGTGTTGACTAGTAAAGCACTAGAACCAACTGCTGTGTTGTAATCTGCAGATAAATTAGCTGCTAAAGCATTATTACCTACTGCTGTATTTTGAATTCCAATCGTGTTAGCTAGTAAAGCATTTTTGCCCACAGCTGTAAGACTACTACCTGTTGTATTATCTAACAGACTACTTTGACCAAGTCCTGTGTTGTTATCTCCTGTAGTATTTCTAAATAAAACACTGTGACCTACACCTACATTACTACTACCTGTTAAATTAGCCTGTAAAGTATTTGTTCCTATAGCTGTATTAAAACTTGCTGAAGTATTTGCATAAAGAGCATTTTTACCTAATGCTACATTAAAATCACCTGTGCTATTATCAAGCAGTGCTTGAAAACCTACTGCTGTATTGTTAGCTCCTATTGTGTTAGTAACTAATGAAAAAGAACCAACAGCTGTGTTTTGTGTTCCTGTGGTGTTTACACGCAGAGCAGATTTGCCTACAGCAGTATTATTATTGGCAGTAGTATTATCTCCTAAAGCACCTTGACCTATAGCAGTAAGGTTATCACCTGTTGTATTATCTTCTAAAGCACCTTGACCTATAGCAGTATTTTTAAAACCTTCAGTATTAGCTAATAAAGAATTTGTACCTACGGCAGTGTTGTTAGATGCTGTTGTGTTTGAATATAAAGCAGCAGACCCAATAGCTACGTTTGAAGTTGCTGAAGTGTTATTAAATAAAGCACTGTGACCTACTGCTGTGTTAGTTGTTCCATTATTAGTATAAAGAGCTTGATAACCTACTGCTGTGCTATAACTAGCTGTTGTATTAGTAACTAAACCATCTTTACCCACAGCTACGTTTTCTCTACCTACAGTATTTGCAAGTAAAGCACTTGAACCTAAAGCAGTATTGTTTGAAGCTGTAGTATTTGCACCTAAAGCACTATTACCTATAGCTGTATTGTTTTCGCCTGTAGTATTTGCATCACCTGCATTTCTACCTACAAATACATTAACACCACCTGAAATATTACTTTTTCCTGCATTATGTCCAATTGCTACATTATTAGTACCTGTGGTATTAGCATTTAAAGCTAAATATCCTACTGCTACATTGTTAGCACCAGAAGTAGTATTTCTTAAAGCAGAAGAACCTACTGAAGTATTTTCAGAACCTGTAAGTGTTGCAGCTCCAAGTGAGAAAGAACCTACTGCTGTATTGTTACCTCCTGTGGTTGCTGCTCCTAGTGCTTCATTACCAAGCCCAGTATTAGCGTTACCTGATGTAATAGCGTTCATAGCATTAACACCTAATGCTGTGTTTAGAGAGCCACTAGCAAGACCTTTACCAACAGTAACTCCGTTGATAGTTGCATCATTAGTAGTTACAAGAGATGTAATTGTTAAAGCTGCAACAGTATCACCACTTTGTATTTTATCTACATTTAAATTATTAAAATTATCATCTACCTCATTATGGGTAAGTGGAGAGCCTTTAACTGACCTTAATACTATTGTTGACATATTACTTTTCCTCTAATTTATCTAATTAAGATACTGTTATTGTAAGATTACCTGTTGCAATCTTAAATATATCGCCTGTATCAATAGTTTTACTAACATCTAATGGTGAATGGGCAATTAAATCACCACTTGTAGCTGCATCAAGAATTCCTATCCATCCTACTGTACCCCAATTTCCTGTTGCTTGTGGAAACTCTATTGCATCAATGTTAGACGAAACACCATCAACTGGAGCAACAAAAGTAACAGCTGTTCTAGCATAAGCATTAGTAAATGGAAGTTCATCACCAGTATTGCCATCTGTAGGGTCTGATGTATATAAACCAACATAAATAGTAGTTGCCCCTGTATGAGATGCTGCTCTCAATAATACATTTATTACTAAATTTTCTGAATAATTACTAAATTCTGACATTTTATTTACCTTAAAGAGTTTGTTATAGTAAGTGGTTGAGCTGGGTATTCAGATTCATCATCACTCTTGCGTAGAGCTGTGACTGCTCTGTCATACATACTTGCCCATGTGTTAATTCTTTCATCATTCATCAAATATGGTTCTGCTTCACCTAGTGATGCATATAGCAACAAATCAGGTGTGTTAGCTAACCAAAGGTTAGATGAATTAGTATCACTTAAATATGGTGGTCTATGGAAATAAACCATTTGTAATGTGTAAACACTATCAGGGATTGGAGCAAATTGAAACTCTGAACCAAGTAGTGTGTATCGGTCAGGCAATCCAGAAATTGATGTTTGTGCATTTCTAAAGAAATTGCTTGTAGATAAAAATTTAACTGTCTGTGTTGGGTTACCTTGTATATGTAAATCTTTCATAGACACAAAATCAAAAGGCAAAGATACTGTTGCATCTCCTGCTGTTGTTTTAGTTGTAGCAACTTTAATTAAGTTTCTTATGCGTAAGTCCCTTAACAGTCTATCTTCTGCTAGTCTAATAAACTCTGGAATCTCTGATGTTAAATCAGTCCGAGCCAAGTAACTAGCGATAGTAGCCTGTAGTGTAGTGTAGTCTGAAAAAAATGCCATTTAGATTCTGCCCTGTTTTGTTCTAAAAAATCTATTGTCTGGGTCGTTTAACCATGCAAAGAACTTCTTTTGGTCTAATACATGAAACCCTCTCATTATTCCTTGCTTGTTAAAATCATCAACAACAGTCAAAGGTATAGAAGCTATCTTGTTATCAAAGACATCCTCACCCCATTTTGTTGAGCTGTTATTGTATTCTTGTTTATTCTTTTCAATAATGTCAGTGACATCTTGCTTCGTCTCTATGACATAGCCATTATCTGTATTATGCTTTTTGAATTGTCTCATTTTATTCTCAATAAATAATACTGCCCCCGAAGGGGCAATATAATGTTTAACCTAAATTAAACTGCCAAGTCAGCAACGATACCATGTGCTTTCTCGTTATTAACTGCAAGTGTATATTCCACAAGCATTTGATGCTTCTCACTGTCACCAGTTTTAGCCAATAGCTGTGACTGGAATGGACGTAGAGTAGCAATAGATGCCATAGTTGGGTCAAGCACTAAAGCTTGTTCTGCATCTGGAGTTGTATCAGCAGTCATGAATCTATCAGGAACAACAGATAAAGTACCGAAGTCTGAAAGATAAACATCAGCAGCACCAATAATAGTAGTTGCTTTTGCTTTTGGAGCTTCATAACGCTGTGCTGCAATACCAGTAAATTCTGATACTACTTGCTTTTGTGTTGGTGGTACAACTAATAAAGTTGGAGTACCTCCATTTTCAAACACAGATTTAACACACTCTTTTAGTTTAGCTTCTGTAAATGCAGCAGCAGTAGCACCTGCTGTACGAGTGTTATTACCATCTGCTGTAGTTGGTGCAACACCATCAGTCATAGTTACGAAGTTAGTCTTCAACCATGTTTGAATACCAGCAAGTAATCTAGCAGTAGTAGTTGTACCTGCTGATTGAGCTATATTAGAAAGAATAGTTTTTTCCATGTCTCGTTTTAGTTCTTGACCACTCTTTGCTAGTTGGTAAGCAGTTTCAGTCTTACGACCTGCTTTATCAACTACATCTAGTGTGCCTGATACATGAACTGTTTTACCTTGAATTTGTGTTCTGTTACCAACACGAACTGTAGGAGTAGCTGAAGCTGCTGCTGCATCTGCACCCTCAATTAAACCATCAGTGTTAGCAGCTGATAAATCATCAGTTTGCCATTCATGGAAAGTTGCTGTTGCTTTAGTTTTACCAATAGATGAAACTACTGGTGTTTCTGTTGGTGCAATGTTGTAGATAGTATTGCTTAAATCTTCACGTTGTCCGACTGCCCCATTTTCAGGGATGTAAGTTGTATATGTTGCCATTGTTTAAGTTTCCTTATAAAAAGTTTTCAAATAAGGCTGCGGCATCTCTGGCTGTGCCAGTTTCCTGTAGCCTTTTCATTTGTTTCCGTTTGATATCTGTAGTAGTTTGTTTTACTTTTGCACCACCCTTGACTGTTTTAGGAGCTTTCGCTACCTTTTTCTTAACACCAGCTTTACCTGCTACTAACTTGTCATACAGTGCTGCTTTATGTAATACCACTACCTGACGTGAATCATAGACTTGAGATAACTCTTGGTCTGTGAATCCCATCTTTTTGCCATAGTTACGAATGTCATTACGGACTTGTTCGCCTTTAACTTTGTCTGAAAACTCTGGAAAGGATTCTGCTAATTTTTGTGCTTCTAATTGTACAAACTGTTGTAGCTGATTTGCTCTTTCCGATTGTTGCTCTTGGGCAAGTCGGTGCTTTTCAGCTTGTATTGTTTGTAACTTTTCTTTATTTAAAGTCATATCTGCTACGACTTTAGCATATCCTATTGGGTCGTTCTCACTCATAGCAGCTAAATCTTCTGGAGTGTCATTGTTACTCATTAAGAAATTTTCAACTGCTTGTAATTTTGATGAATATTCATCTCTAACTTGTCTAGCTTCAATAATAGCTTTAGCTTCTTGCTCAATGACCTTACGCTGTTCAGCTACTTCTTGAGTCTTTTTAGTATAATCAGAGCCGAGTTGATAAGACTTTTTTAAGTCATCAAGGGTAACTTCTTTTTCTTCACCTGCTGCTTTGATAGTGAAAGTTTGTTCTTCCTCAACTGTTTCTTCAACTTCGGGTTCTTCTTCAACTTCTTCTTCGGCTTCTACTTCTTCTTCAACCTCTGGTTCAGTTTCAGTTTCCTCTACTTCTTCAACTACTTCGGTTTGTTCTTCTACAACTTCTGGTTGCTCTGTGGAGTCCTCTGGTGCAGATAACATACCTTCAATCTGTGAAGCCGCATCTGTTACTGTTAGATTTCCACTTTCCGTTGTATCGGAAGTCATGGTTTCATCATTCATTTTTCTTTACCTTTATGCCATCTAGGTGTGGCTTTCCCATACAGGCTATATGCCTATATTATTTTCCATGCCTTGTCTTTAATCTCATCATCTTTTGCGATAGATTCAAAACGAGTCATGAGTTCGTTAATAGTCCTGATTCTGACATAAGCCAATTCTCTTACACTTGATTCATCATCATCAGAGTTAATAATCGTATCCATTAATTCTTTTTTCATTTCCTTTACTTCAGTATTTAATTCTTCACTTTGAAGGAGGTTTCTAAATGCTTCTGATTTTGTCATAGTTTAGGTGTAGTTATGTTTTGTATTTTTTCTAAAGAATTTATAATTTCTTTTGTTTTATTTAAATCATTTTTTTGTGCATCATTGTTTGCTCTTTGTGCTAAATCCATTTCTTTTAATGCCATCTCTTTTTCAAACTGCATTTGTTTCTGTTGTAGTTCTAGCATTTCTTTTTGCACTTTAAGTTCTAGCTCTTGTTTTTCCATTTCAAGTTTAGCCATTTCTGATTGCATCTTCATCTCTGCTTTTTCTTTCTCTACTTGTGCAAGTATTTTAGCTGATTCAGTGTTTGGGTCTGATTGCTGTTGTTGTGCTTCAGCTTGTTGTTTAGCTAAAACATCTGATTCCTCTTGTGTTACATCTTTAATAAATCCAGACTCATCTTTAAACCCTGCCATGTTTACAAATTTAGCAAGTGTGTCTCTATATTGTTTAATGCTGACTAATGGGTTGCTTAAACCATACTGCTGTAGCATCTGCTCTTGTTTCTCTAAAATCATTTGCATTACACCTAGCTGTTCAGTCTTGCTACCAGTTCCTAGACCTACATTAACTGTGACATTGTATTCTGTGTCCCACTCTCTAGGGTTCATAGGTACATATTTATTGTTTACTTTGATGATTCTTTCTTTGTCTTGGTACTTACAAAGTAAATGCAAGATACCTTTCATAAGAGAACTAACTCCAGTGTCAGCAAATACTCTGGCTATCAGTTCAATTTTTCCACCTGCTGCTGAACTCATTGCAGCAACTGCTGTGGCTGTCACATTCTGAAGGATATTTGGGTCTAACCCTTGTGATGCTTCTGTTACTCCACTTCGTTTAGCTTGTAGTCCATCTAAATATTCAAGCATTGGGAATGATTGTCCTGCACTAGATTGTACGGCTAGAGGTACTAATGCATTAGGATTTTTAATACGAACCACACCACCTGCTGTAGATGTCAGTAAGTCATCCAAGTTAACCTGACCTTCTACTGCTCCTACTCTATAGTTGTTAGTCAAGTATAAATTGTCTAGCATTTGTCGGGTAATTGTAGACTTGATTAACTGTAAATCCATTGCTCTGTCAGCCATAGACTGACCAAAGAACTTGTGAGGTATTGGGAAAGGGCAAACACTATGAAAAGGAACATAATCACATTCCTCACTCATTAATATTTTATTACTTGCATAACAAACTCTATGAAGCTCTGCTATTCCATCACCATCCATGTCAGTTTTTACATAACACTCAAAGTATTCAATTGTTTCCATTGATTCATCATTAGCATCAACAGTGTTGTATGGTGATTCACCATCTCCAAATCTCGCTACCCTTTCTGGAGTAAAGTCTAATCCATCCCCAGTCTGTAATGTATAGACAAGGTCTTTGTCATATCCCATTGCTATTAAATCTGAACGAGTTACTAACTTTCTTTGTGCAACAAAGTCAGCATCTTCAATTGTTGTTGCTCTCTTATCAATTAAAAATTCTTCTGGAGCTACATTTTCTATCTTGATTTTAGAATATTCTTTGGTTCTTTTACATTTTATATTGTAGTAAACATTAATGATTGGAGGTGTCTCCATCATCATTGGCATACCCATCTCATCCATCATAGGCTGACCTGTCATTGGGTCTAGTGATGGTTGTGGGTCTTGTTCTTCTACTTCCTCGTATTCTTCTTGCTCAACGATTTCTACTTCCTCGTCTTGCATAATCATAGTCAGCTCATCTTCAGTAAGCATCTCATATTTTTCTTTTGTTGTGTCTTTTTTGTCATCCCAAAATGCTTTTACCACTCCCACTTTTTGACACAGTGCATCCCAAAACCAGTCATGCATAATTTCAAAACCATTGTTGTCTTTATAAAATACATGGTTAGCCATTATAGTGGCTTGTTCTGCCAATTCAGAATCACCTTCATTTACTGGCTCAAACACAACAGCATTATTAGATTGTGTAAACACTTTAATAATTTGTGGCAACGACCCATCAACGACTTCAGCAACTTCACCTGTGACTATCTGGCTACGACCTTCTACCTCATTGCCATAAGGTTCTCTTAAATAGAACTCTAGAGCTACTTGTCTATCTCTTGATGTTTCAGTTTCAATAAACCCTAAACTGTCGCTAATATAAGACTCAACAATATTAGTTATTTCTCTATCGTCTTCTGAATCTGTTTTTTTATTTTCGTATGCCATTTATACTATCCATGATTTATTAATCTCTAATGGTTTATCCCATCCATCATCTGTTTCATTTAATCCTACAGCTAAATATCTAAAGGAGTCAGCAGCATGGCTTGTAAAATCATGCACAGGTTTATCAAAGAAAACATCTCGTTTTTCATCATATTGCCTACGATAGTTTCTTAATAAATCTACTGCATCTTTTACTTTTGTATTGAACCAACATCTGGGTAGTATTCTTCTAACAGCTTGTATGCCATCATCTACACCTAACTTTGCTACAACCCTACAATTTAACCTAGCTTCTTGTAATACCTCTAGTCTGGATTTACCTGTGCCTAGTTCTCTAACTTGTATATCATGAGGGAGTAGCTGTTCTGCTGTATCGTATCGGTTATCCCTCAACCAACTAATATAATAATCTAATCCCTGACCATGATTCTCTAAAAAGTCTATGATGTGTATTTCTTGTCCAACTACTTGTGCTACAAACATTGCAGTGCTATCACCCATACCTAAATCCCAAGATACATATGTTTTGCATATGTCATCACGAAGTACGCTGTCTGATATCTGACCTTTAAATTCTAGGTCATTAATCATAGTTCCGTAGTAAGCACCTTCAACTGGAGTTGAAAAATTAACTTCAAACTCTTGTGAATATTTGTCTTCCCCCATTTCTTTTTTAGCTGCATCTAGTTCTTCTGGGTCTACTAATCCTGTTTCACTTGCTTTAAATTCTAATAGATTCCAATTGTCCTCACCAGACATTGCTTTATCTCGCAATGTTGCAAAATGGTTTTTACCTTTTGGTGTTCCAATAAACATAACCCAACCTTTTCTGTCTGCTATAGCAGGTCGGATAATTTCACTAAATAAACTTGGGTTGATTTGTGCGTACTCATCTATGACTACTCCATCAAGATATATACCACGAAGTGCATCAATGTTATCAGCACCATATAAACTTATTCTGCGACCCATGAAGTCTGACCTCAACTCTGCAATGTTGTTTACAGCTTTTAATGGTCTAGTAAACTCGGTCAGCATATCCCATGCAATTCTTTTTGCTTGTGAATATGTTGGAGATATTAAAGCAAATCTAGGACTATTTAAGTCACAATTTAAAGCACTATGTATTAATTGATTTATAGCACCTACAGTTTTTCCCATTCTTCTGTGTGCCACAACAACTGTAAATCTATTATTCCTAACAGACTTATGTATTTGTCTTTGTGGTTCTCTGGGAGTATAACCTGTGTTAATCGTTGTCATTTATTCCAGTAACAACTTTAATCATTAATGGTTCATCACTGTCACCAGATATTTTAGTATCGGTTTGGACTTTACCATCACTTCTGTCTAACACTTCTTTGATAGCATGAACATCACCATCTTCAGCTTTGTTCAGTAAAGCATTGATAACATTGTTAGCTCTCTTTGCTTCATCTTGAATTAATCTTCGCTTAAGTGTATCGGTAAGCAACCTATTCTTTTTACTAGAATTTTTGTTGCCCTTGTTTACTTCTGAACTGCGTTTAGCAGCTAACTGTTTTCTTTCTTCTATATCCATTGTTATGCAACTCCATTACGGGTCGTTACTAGTTAATTAATAATTATATAACATTTTTTACATGGTACGCTGCTAGATTGCAAGGGTCATATTTCCATGATGTCATAGTGTTGTGATGTTTAGGGTTTTCAGCTCGGCATTCTTTATAAGACTTATAGCCTTTAGCTACTTTCCAGTCATTCTCAAAACCATATCCCATACCACCTAATAAAGCTACTATTGCTATTACTTGCATCAGTCTCTCTCCTTGTTTGTTTTAATTGTTTTGTGGTTTCCAATTACATCTTTGCTCTGATACTTCGTTCTCAATATAATCATTAATCTCAAAATTATATTCTTTCACTTTCTTTGAATATGTTACGCATTCTTTATTCTCATTTATAGGTAACGATAAAGGCTTAAAGGCTTCCCCTACCACAGTGCCTGTGACAGCCCCACTTAAATACAGTAGAGTTATTATCGTCATTACATTACCTACCTCCTAGTGTTTTTTAATTTCTCTTGTGACTGTACATTCCTCTGTAATTATTTTAATTGCATCATCATCATCTAATGCCAATGGGTCTATATAGTCACCACCTAACACTGCTAGGGTTACTGTTACTACATGAATAATGATTGATTTATAAGCATCCAATTAAACACAGTCACCTACAGACTCAAACCATCTGCGTAATTCTTCTTGTCTCTGTTCATTGGTTTTTTCTTCATTGGTTTTTTCATTGGCTTCATTACACATTTTCTTTCTGTGCACAATGTTGGATTCTTAAACATCCAAAATCCATAATAAAATAATCATAATGTTTGTGATTTTTTGAATCATCTATCTTGGTATCTTCATACCATTCAAACCCAAAATGTATTCCATAAAATATATGCCATGACCACATGATAATTTTCCTATAATAGATAAAAAAAATGCCACCCGTTAAGATGGCATTTACAAAGGAGTGTTATGACAAATTCTGGACGAACTTATCCTAACTTTCCGATTTTACTACAAAATGCTCTACAATACAAGCAATTAATCCAAGCAACCCAATTACTGCAAACAAGTCAAAAATTACCATTCTTTGTGTCCCCCATCTTCTTCGTTCTCATCATAACCTTTATGATACTCTGCTATTTCTTTCTCTGTCAAATCTATTACAACAGTTCCTAAAGTTGAATTAGTAAAATCCCATTTGTGTGGTTCTCTAGGTCTACGATACCAACTATCAGAACCACCTCTATCAAATGGTGAGCCATGTTTTTTATTCATAATCTTCTCCATAATTGTAAGTTGCTCTAGGGTTTTCTTTGTAATCAGTTTTAACATCATATGCTTCTGAAAAACCTTCACTACTACCAAAGTGGTCTTCTTTCCATCTTGCTAATGCTTCTGCTCTTTCTTTATTCATATTATTTCTCCTTTGTTAATATTGATAATGCAATTGTTTTTCTTTTACTTTTTCCAATTCGCTTTGTTCATTTATTTTATTTATAGACTCAAATAAATAAGAAGCTTCTTCTGAACTTAACTTACTAGCTTCTTTATTAACTTTGTCAATCCAACTACTAGCTAATAAAACATTTTTAACATTTCTGGCTTTTGCTAATTTCATTGCTGTAACATTTAATTCAATTTTTTTTAATATGTCCATTATGAAAAGTCTCCTTTGGCAGACCTAACTGCTCTCCATGCAATTATAAAAACTATAACAACCCAAAATAACGCACTACCTGAATCTTTTTTCATTTGGTCTCCTTTGTTGGTTAATCAAAACTACATATACATAGTAACATAATTAAACAACAATGCAAGTTCTTTTACAAATCCTTTAAACATCTATCAATACAAATAACTTGACAAAGGTTTTAATATGTGCTAGAGTGTTTTTGTAAGTGGGAATCCTACTTGCAGTTTTACAGTTCTTTAACAACAAAGGAGAAACAAATGGCTTTAATAAATAAAGCAAATACAAAAGCAGCACTCTTGCAAATGTCTCAAGAATATAGAAACGGAAAATTTACTAGAGTTTCTAAATCATTGTTAAATGAGATTGAGGTGCAACAAAGGTTGCTAATGATTGACATAGTAAAGAGACACCCTAGTATCGGAGTTACTTTAACTAAATAAATAAGGGGGGAAACCCCCTTGTTTTAACAAAGGAAAAAAAATGCAATCATTAAAAGAATTACAAGAGCAAAGAAAAGAGTTAAATGAAAATAGAGATTGTGCAATTGTTTCATTTGCTCAAGCATCAGGTAAGGATTATAAATCTGTTGCAAAGTTAAGTTACAAACTTGGTAGAAAAAAAGGACATAGAACTTGTTGGTCTGTTACAGAGAAATTAGCAACAAAGTTTAAAATGAAATATGTTCCTTATAAAAGGATGCAATCTAAAAACTTTTTGAAAGATGCAGAATTTTTAAAAGACCCAATTGTTGTTAGTGTTAGAGGTCATCTGTTTGTAGCAAAACAAGGTAAACCTATATGGGGATTATGGAAAGAAAAAGCTATAGTTCAGGGTTACTATATTAAGAAGTAATTTAAGGGAGCTTAATTGCTCCCTTTTTTTAACTTAAATCAACTATCTTGGAAGTATATCTACCATTCTTTTCCTTCTTCCAACCTTCTACTAAAATTGTCCACCCTGCATCTCGTATAAAGCCGATAGAGGGACTTTCAGAAATTTTCTTTACCCTAGCACCAATGTTGCTATAGCTTGTTACTTGAATGGCTATGGTGTCACCTTTGTGTAATGCAAGGATGTCTATTATCCCAAAGAGGTCTTTCCTTCGTCTACTAAAAGCACACCATTTTTCAGTGACCTCTACCAAATCGTAGTTCTCTTTTCTTAACCTAGCTAAAGTTCTCTGGGTTGGACTAGTCTTTGCCATTGTCTTTTTCCAGTAAGTTTCCGTAACCATCATCTTCACTTTTTTCTTCTGGGTCTATTTTCTTTTTAAAAATTTTATCCCAGTTAGCTTCTACTAATTTTGTGTTTTCATTTCTACGTCCTGAACCTTTACTCATATACAATCTCTCCTAAATTTACATACATCTTTTGTATCCTTATATCTCCATGTCCCTGTACTCATATCAACATTAATAATGTCCACATGGTCGGGTAGGTATGCATACTCTTTAGGTATGCACCTGAACCCATTATACTTATCAGCGTTGTGTAGAAAGTAGTGAATTTGAGCAACTTCACAGCTCTTAAAGTTTCCTATATAAGCTTCATCCATACTTGTGTTACTTACCAATAAAACAAATGCAAACTCAATCATATTATTCCTCCGTTAAAAATTCATTATTACTTGCGTTGATGGTGTATGGGTAATTTCATATTTGTTTGTTTCGCCTTTTGGATAAGGTTGTATTGTATATTTTAATTTACTTTTTAATATTTTTTTATCATTCTTTGAGCCATGAAAAATTATATATCTGTGTTTACGACTTCTTTCTGTGTAATAAAAATCATCTCCATATTTTTCTTTTATTTTTTCTAATGTCATACCATTGCTAATTGTTTTACCATGTTTATGTTCTAAACCTTTGACTGCCCAATCAACTCTTTTTGCCGATAATCCTGTGTATAAAAAATTTGTTGCTTGGTAAACATAACCTACATGACCTTGTTCGTTATCAGCGTAACTTACTACAATGGTTGGTTTAGGTAATAGCTTTATAGAGCCAGAAACTAATTTACTTGCTTGGTTTTTGTGATTGTCTAAAAGACAAAGTCTGTTTAACTCTAAAACTATTTCCGAATATTCTTTGCCACAAACTCCCATACACAAACTTGGTGATGGTGGTATGCCATATGTAATTACTCCAACAAGTTTATCATCATCATACAACCCAAATGCTTTAATAATTTGAGGAATGCGTTTTGCATAATGAACATTGAGTAACCAATCGTATGTTTCTTTAGGATTTATTGAAAGCACTTTCATATTTTATTTATCCTATTTATTAATTTTAAACTTCTTTTGCTTGGTGTCTTTGTTAAAAAAAACCCTCGTCTTGCTTTTTCATAAGGTACAGAAGTTTTAAATTGTTCTTTGGTAATGTCAATTACGTTATTATCAATATCTTTTAAAAACCAATGAACACTATTTTCATGTCTAATATGATAAACCTTTAAATCATCATTACTTAAATGATAGTACGTTTCACTTGCTACATAACAATGACCTGTAAATTTATTTTTATCTGGTATAGACCTATATTCTTTTTTGAGTAAATCGTCTGACAAATTATCTACAATTTTTTTAATTAATGTTATTTTCATTCTAATTTTTCCAATACCCATTCTAAAAGTTCTGTTTCAGTTCCATACTTATCTTGCCAAGTCTTTGGTGCATGATGAAATCCATCCTGACCTTGATGGTGTTCCCAACAAAGTGGTAGCACCATGTAGTGGCTGTTCTTTTGTCCAACCCCAACTCCTTGTCGGATATGGTGGCAGTTAGCAGGTGGTGCATCATCAATCTCATAATGCTTTTTGCAGATAACACAACCAAAATTGCTAATTCTGTTAAGCCAATTTTTTTCGTCTTTAGTCTTTGATTTCTTCTTCGCCAAGCTTAAACCCATATCCTCTCGCAAACTCTTTAACACTTTCTAGGTACTCGTTAAATTGTTTTACATTTAATTTAGTAGTGCTGTTAATAGTTATTACCTTTAAATTTTTTATCTGCTTTTCTTCAGATAGTAACTTGTATAGTAACACCTCATGCATTTCATCTTTAGATTTTAGTCCAAAGTAATCTGCTAACTCGGTTACCAATTTCCAATAATATTCGTTTTGGTCTAGTGACCTTGTAGATTTGTATGGCTTAACAGTTACTGACCAAAGTTTGTTTTGGTCTAAATCTTTTAACTTACTAACTAACCCATCCAGATTGTTTTTGTTTAATTTAAAATTCATAATCCTAATTCAGACCTCTCTTTTGAAGATAAACTATCAACCACTTCTCTAGCCATTTCTAAACCTACAGTGCTATCGTAGTTATTCTCATCATGCCTTTTAAGAATCTTAACTGCCCAAAGTTTGGGATGTTTAAAAGTTTTTAATTTAGCATTATTAATTGCTTCCTTTAATTTTTTCTGAAATTCTTGTTTTTTAGATTTATCTACTTTGTAAGTTATTTGGTTATTTTGGTTTTGTTGTTGAACTTCAAGCCTACAAAGTTTAACAATGTCTGAAACTGTTGGCATAAATTTATTGCTAACAATCCATTTCTCAACAGACTTTACTATAATTGGTAACTCAAATATCTTTAATGAGTGATACCAAAGCCTGTTAACATTTTCATCAAACTCACCCTTGCTATATTGCTTACAAGTTGTAGACATAATTCTAGTAAAAGTTTCTTTATCTAAATCCTTCATAACATCTCCCCTTAAATTGCATTAACTAATTTTTGAATTGAACTTAATTGCTTTTCATCTTCCCATCTTTGCTGATTAATGTAAGTAGCAGGGTTTGGAATAAATGCACCATTTTCTTTTACCCATTGGTCAGAATGAATTTGCCATTGTAAAGTTTTTAACACAGTGTCTAAATTAGGTTTTTGTTTTTCCCATGATTCTTTAGCTTTACCTTTACCAACTTTTTTAGGATAAGCATTCCAGAACAAATTAAAACCATCATCTAATTCTGCCCTAGAATCGGACAAAGGTTTTGACTTTATTGGTTTATGGTTATTGGTTCTTGGTTCTTGGTTATTGGTTCTTGGTTCTTGGTTAGCTAGGGGTTGGGTAAGGGTTGGGTTAGGGTTGGGTTTTCTCCTACCACCTTTCTTTCCGTTTTCCCTTGCAGTATCAGCTCTCAACCTATATTGAGCTATTTCTTCATCACAGCGTTTGTGTGTATAACCTTTATCAGTTTTAATAAAAAACTTACTTAAAATTAAACACACTGCTGTTTTTTCATTGTCAGTCCTAGCTCCAATGCTCCAACATACATCTAAATGGTCTAATGGAAAAGGTTCTTCATTTAAGACGTAATGGTCAATCAAAGTCATATAAACACCATGCTCTAGTAATGATAAGTTCATGGTGTCTCTACGATAATCACCAATATTTTTAGGGTAGTAGTGCATTGCTAATCCCCCCTTTCTTCTAAAACATCATTTCTAAACTGTTCTAGTCTGTTAATAAATAAAGTTAAATTATCTTCATGTATATAAAAACTTCTATCTTCATCACCAAACGGGTCTTTTTCTGTTATGACATAATTATTATCAAAATAATCAATACAAATAATCTCTTGATTACCCACTAAATTTTTTTTCGTTGTCATTGTTACTCTCCTTGTTCTTCCACTATTTCCCTGTAACCACTTTTTGGTTTTCCTACATCACCATGAAGTGCATTAATCATAAATACTCTGTGTGGTGGTAATTCTTCATCTGGTTTCTTTCCATAAAACGCAACGGCTTGAACTGATATTCCTAAACTTTCTGCCATTTTTCTTCTACTACCATTGTACAATTTTATTGCTTCGTTATAAGTCATTTAATTCTCCATAAACAATTTCTGCAAAATTGCATTGAACAAAGAATAATATACTTTCAAAATATTTGCAACAACTATTAAGTAAGAATTTGACATTTCTAAAATATGTCTATAGTATTATAAATATTAATAACAAAGGAGATAAATAATGGAACAAAAAGTGATGGAAGAAGCTAGTCAAATATTTGCAATAAATACTTTTTCAGATATTATTCTGGATTCGGGAGCTCATTCAGTTTTGAGTATGATTAAACAAATTAACTTTGATGCCTACCAAGAATTAATTATGGCATCACAAACAAAGGAGATATAAATGAAAGAACTAATTGAAATTCAGCAAGAACTTAAAGCACCAAAAGGTCAGTTAAATAAATTTGGTAATTACAATTACCGAAGTGCAGAAGATATATTAGAAGCAGTAAAGCCTTTACTAGCTAAACACAATGCATTGTTATTACTTACTGACGAAGTTAAAGAGGTAGGTAATTATATGTATGTAGAAGCTACAGCAGTTTTTCAGATAGGTGAAAATGCTATTAGCGTTAAAGCACAGGCAGGTATTAATCCAACTCGTAAAGGTATGGATATCAGTCAGAGTTTTGGTTCTAGCAGTAGCTATTCAAAAAAATATGCATTAGGAAACCTTTTCCTTCTGGATGATACACAAGATGCAGACAGCAAAGATAATAGTGCTGTCAATAAACCATCTACTCCAGATGAACTAAAGAAGGCAAAAGAAACTTTAGAAGAAGCTCATGAAGATGGTGCACTTAAACAAGCATTTTTTGAGTTGCCAGATATACAACAATCTGAATTAAGGGACTTTGCTAATGAGCTCAAAAGGACGACTTAATGCAGCACCTTACTGACAACAGGCGACACAATATCATAACTGCATCCCAAGCATGGGGGGCAGTTTATGAAAGACAAAAGTTATGGAGAGAAAAGACGTTTAGGGAAAAACCTTTTGAGGGTAATGAAATGACCCAATGGGGGAATGACCATGAAGAAATAGCTTTAAGAGATTTTGAAAGATATATGAATGACATTTGTGAGAATGGTAATAAGTTAATTGTGCATTCAGATTTACCTATAGGTGCAAGTGCTGATGCATTTTTAAATGGCATACCTGTAGAAATAAAATGTCCGTTTACACAAAAAATATACCCGACTATTCCAGACAGGTATTATGTCCAAATGCAGATTCAAATGTTTGTAAGTAAAACAGCAGCAGCACACTTTGTTGTATGGACTCCAGAAGATTTACATACGGAGTTGGTGCAATATGATAAAGAATTTATTGAATGGTACATACCAAAGGCTCAAGAGTTTTTGTCTTATGTATCTGATGATAAAGAACCCCCTCGCTATAAGAGGAAACCAGTATTTAATTTTAACAAGGAGAAATAAAATGTCAGTAGTAGGAATTAGTGCAAGTATAGATGTAAGTAAGATTGACAAAGAAAAACTTGTCAAAGGCAAAAAAGGTACATACCTAAACATTACGGCTTTTGTAGATACAGAAAACAAAGACCAATATGACAACAATGGTATGGTGACACAATCAACTACACAAGAGGAAAGGGAAGCAGGTACTCGTGGAGTTATTCTTGGAAATACAAAAGTATTTTATCAAGGTGAATCTAAACAAGGCTCTAGTCCTAAACAGGCTAACAGTTTTGAAGAATTAAAAGATGACATCCCTTTTTAATGTAGTTTTAGGTTTAGCTCTCTTAATATTGGGAGCTGTATCTATCTTATGTTGGATGTTTTTGTTTGTATTTTTATTAATTAATAAAGGAGTTGCATATGTTACAAAGTGGAAATGAATTAACTAACCAAGAAAATAGAGTGCTAGATTATTTAAAATTAAAAGGCAAAATTAACCCATTAAGCTCTTGGAGATTTTGTGGAGTTTATAGATTAAGTGCTGTAATATTTAATTTAAAAGAAAAAGGTTGTGATATAAAAACTAATAGAGTTGCTAAAAAAAATAAATTTGGCGAAAAATGTCATTTTGCAGAATATAAACTGGAGACTTAAATGAGATTATTATTATTAATGTTGTTAAGTGGTTCTATAAGTGCACAAAGTATTTGGACAGATGATGGGAGTTTAGTAATTATTGATGGTTCAGATGATGTATCTTTATATATAGATGATGAAGGTTCAGTAAATTATGAAGCAGAAATATCTAATGATGAATCTACATTTATTTATGGAACTGATAAATTAACAGTATGTCAGCCTACAGCTAATGGGAGTATTTGTTACTAGGGGGATGGGATAGGGGAGGTAACTCCCCTTTTCCTTATTTGTTACAGACGTACATTGTTACTTCAAAACCAAAACGCATTTCAGTTGCAACTGGTTGAGTCCACATAATTTATGTTCCTTGTAGGTTGATAGAAATTGCATTATAGTTTGAAAAAGAAATTTTAAATAGAAAAGAATGTATGATTTTTAACTAATGATTTTATGGAGAAATTATGGAAGATAATATAAACCCAGACCATTATACAAAAGGTGGTGTTGAGACTATAGATTTTATAAAAGCCAAGATGACACCAGAAGAATTTTATGGTTTTATAAAAGGCAATGCTCTCAAGTATATTAGTAGAGAAGGATTAAAGTCAGAAAAGTTACTTGATAAAATTGATGACTGTAAAAAAGCAATATGGTATCTTGAGCAAATGATTAAAGTTCATCAAACAGAATTAAAGGTTTTAGAAGTCAAAGCCAAGCAAGACGAATGGATTGATGACGAACTGCATGACGAAGATTAATTTAAACAAACCTCACTTATGCCATATATGTAAAAAAGAAGGAAAGTTTTTTTATAAAAAATGGTGGTGTGGGCACGATAAATATTTAAAAGGAGTTTGTAATGACAAAGGGACAAGAAACACTAAAGAAAAATAAAGACGAATGGAAAGAACATAAATTTATTTGGGAGGGTTATACATATTTTTTAATGAGCAAGAAAAATGAATTTCATATTGTTCATGAACTTACAGGTAAGATTGTTACAAAGGGGAAATTATGAAATACGAAAAATTAAAAAATCAAACTAATTTACATTGGTATGATTTAAAAGATGGTAGAAAGTTACAAAGATATCAAATATCAGAAATGATTTATGCTTTGTTTGATGGTGGAAAAGAGTTGACTATTCAAGACGTGGCAGAAGATGTAGGTATTGAGGAAGTGACATCTGCTCATATCATTAGAAGTTTATGTATTAAAGATTTATTGGTCAGAAGAAAAACACAAAGAAACACTGTTTATTCCAAGAAAATTGATTGTGCATTAGCTACAATGTTTTACCCAAAAACAATATTAGATAACTTTAAAGTTAAAAGTAAAAAATCTCACAAGATGGATGAAGGTAAAAATATATCTTATCCACAATCTACCCCTCATATGTATGGAACTGTTAACACTATCTATGAAGGTGGTGAATGAGAATAACTAGGCTTATGTCTATCCTAGATGATTGGTCTAGGTGGATGAAAGTAGATAAACATGGGTTAGGTTACCCAACTAGCACAAGTTATTTTTCATCTGGTGGTGAGTCTACTTCAGAAGTGTTTGAAGATATGGTATCTAAAACTGATATGAATAATATTAAAGTTGTTGATGCTGTTATTGATGGACTTCCTGATACTCAAAAATCAGCAATTTATTATCGGTTTCTTAAAGGAAAAAAACCTATGTTTTATGAAAAAAATTTAGATTTAGCAATGGATAATTTATTAACAATAGTAGGACAAAGAATTTACGCATAAAAAAAGAGAGCCGAAGCTCTCTAATTTTTCCTAGTTAGTTAATCAGCTCTACTTTGAACATAAGCATTTTCAATGCCTAACTTTTTAAGTTCATCAACTATAGCTTGAGCACCTTGAATCTTTAAATCCATGCTTTGACCATAGTGACCAACAACTTGATGTACATTTAAATCTACAATTTTTGGTTTCCAACTTTTCTTAAAACCTATTGCCATTAAATCTTTAGCAAGTTTACTGTTAGTCCTAGTCACAGGAACTTCTACCCAAGCAAACCCACAATATGCAGGTTCGCCATGTTCTTCAAAATATCTTTCCTGACTAAACTGACTAGCAAAAGCTAGTTGGTCTTTAATCACTTCAGCGTTTTTTTTAATATCCATAATTTCTCCTTTACCAGTTTTTAACAATTTCGTTTTTAATAACTACTGCGTTTCCAACGATTGGAATTCCAACTAATTTACTTGCTTCAAAATTTAAATCAAGATTTTCTAATCTGCCTTCTTCGTTGACTAGTAAAACATCTCCATTTTCCAAAGCAATTTTTTCAACATAACCCTCAACTAAACTTTGTGCTTCTTCTAGTGTTGGCTCTGTTTTTTCAAAAACTGTAACTTTCATAATTTCTCCTTATTTATTAACAACAGATACATAATAACAGCTTAAATATAAAAGTAAAGTAATTTGTAAAAAGACTTGCATTTATTATTCAGTTTGCTATTATGTATATGTAAGTTGATTAATAAAGGAGATAGAGATGGAAAAGATTGAAAAAAGAGGTTACATTGCTTGTTGTTTGTGTGGTGATATTGAGTGGGGTTGGGGAAACAATGTTGAGCCGATTCCAACAAAGTTTAGAAAGTGGAACAGTGAGGGTAGGTGTTGTAAGAAGTGTGATGAAAAGTTTGTGATTCCTTACAGAATTGCTTTGATTGGTAAAAAGAGAGAGGAAGCTTCGGCTTCCTCATAAGGAGATAATATAAAAGATTTTAACAAAAGACTTGCATTGTTGTTTGAATCTGATATTATGTATTTGTAGGTTAAATAACAAAGGAGATAAAAATGGAAATCACAAAATTAGAATCACAAGTGTTACAAGTTTTTTATGATGAAACTGTTGACTGTACTGGCGAGTGTACTGAAGACCAAAACATGAGTTACAACAACGCTAATGATGTTGCTAAAAAATTAGGCTTAACAGAACAACAAGTAGGTGGTGTGTTTACATCATTATTAAACAAGGGTCTAATCTTGGACACAGAAGATTCAGCAAGAAGAAGTTCAGGAGCAAGTTACTTTAAAAACTATACCAATGACTTTGTATTAGGTAATGTTTTTGTGAACAACGAGCTTGACCCTGAAATTGCAAAATATTTAAACAAAGGAGAAAAATAATGGATAGAGAATACGAAAAAAGTTTAATGTACATTGCAGGGATGCTTTCTGATGTACAAGAGTTACTTGGTAAAGAACTCAATGGTGAAGATAACGAGGGTTGGGTTGCACCGAACAATGCTGAAATGGCTACTAAAGTTCTTAACAATGCAAAGAAATTAATCTTTGCAAAAATGGAAGAAGAAAAGGAGATTGCATAATGAACCCAATGAGAGACATTAATAAATCAAGTGGTGTTTGTGAGGAGAAGGTCTGGAGTGGCAGACCTTCCGAAACAGAACCTAAACTTAAATGTGGTAGCACAGGTTGGAATGGTGATGTAGTTTTCTGTGGAAAATGTGAAGCTGAATGGGACAAAAAATATTCCAATGGTATGCCATATTATCCTGAAGATGACTATGATGATGGTATTTTATAACTTAAAAATACTTGTAAAAAGACTTGCTATTTACTGTAGATTTGCTATTATATGTATGTAGGGTTAATAACAAAGGAGACAGAGATGGAAAGATTGAGAGAGTTGGTGGTTTTTTGGGGTGTTCTGGGTGGACTTTGGGTTGGTTTTGCAATTAGTTTGGGAGCTGTGTAATGGAAAAATTTGTGAGTGGTGATGGAAAAGTTTTTGAGGGTCTTGAAAAAGCCATTGTTCATGCCGAAAAGGTTTTTGAAAAAAGTGGCATAGTGATTGCAATAGAGGAAGAAGGTAGTTACGACATAATTGTTAATCCTGATGGCAGTACAATCAGAGTTCCAGTAAAAAAAGGAGAGTAGATATGACAAAGTTTGAAGAATATATTAATGCTAGATTTATTCCAGATGGTTACGAGGTTTACTTTGAAGGTGGTGAGTCTCTTAAAAATCTGATTGTCTATGCTAATAAAGAAAAAACTTCTGGCATTGCTTATGTTGGAAATAGTAAAAAAAGTAGATGGTATTATAGATTTAAGACTACTGAAAAGTTAGATGCTTTTATTAAAGAGACTGTAGAATCAATTGAGTCTGATATTAAATGGAAAGCAGAAAGAAAAGCAAAAAGAGAAAGTGAGCATAATCTTGAAATTGGAGATTTACTTTACACTAGTTGGGGATATGATGAAACTCACATTGAATTTTACAAAGTCTTAAAAAAACTAGGTAAAAGAAAAATTGAGTTAGTTGAAGTTGGTAAGAATTATGGTTCAGAACTTTCAGGTGGGTATGAGAAAATAACAGCTAATAGTGGTAATGTTATTGGAAAACCTTTTACTAAAATTGTAAATGGTGAAACAAACAGTGTCAAAATAGCTAGTTATTCTTATGCTTCTAAATACAATGGTCATGAGTTACACGAAACAGCCATTGGTTATGGTAGGTAAACTAACTAGGTTAATCAAGCTCCTCAAAAGGGAGCTTTTTTAATATCCGTAGATTATATCCCCTAGTATTTCTCCAGAATTATCAAATGCTTCTTGTTCTGCAATTGGGTCTTTTCTACCTCTCATAATTCTATTGTAAACTTCATCTGTTATTTTTGTATCTGGTTTTTTTCTTTCTTCTCTTAATATTTTAAATAGTTCTTTTTCAGCTTCTGCTTTAGTTTTTACTTTGGGTAAATCTTTTGTTGTAATTATTTTTGGAACATCAGTTGAATTGTCTACTACTTTAATATTAACTAAAGGATTATTTTCATATGCTTTTTCTAGTTTTTTGATTGTTTCTAATGAACCTAATGCTGTTTCTGTCATAGCATCAACTGTTACAACTCTACCACTACCAAATTTTTCAGCTTGATTTCCTGTTCTTTTGATTGTTCCTTTGAAAGCATCACCTAA
>Ga0206131_10000989_pt1 | contig 37991 bp, 32 predicted proteins | sample Helgoland_Spring_FD_148636 | JGI IMG/M metagenome (GOLD analysis project Ga0206131, IMG submission 148636) | Pelagic subsurface seawater microbial communities from Kabeltonne, Helgoland, North Sea - Helgoland_Spring_Bloom_20160517_1 | ecosystem: Environmental > Aquatic > Marine > Epipelagic ... | reverse complement strand
CTTTGCTTTTAGAGCAGTTACTGATTAGAGAAAATAAACCAAAATTTAATATTTTATTAAGAGATGATAAAACTTATCCATACATTTTCTTTTCAGACAGTCATAACTACCCATCGATTGGCTTGAAAAGAACAAAAAAAGCAGTGGATGAAAAGTATTTTGGTCCTTTTGTAAGTTCATATGCAGTAAAAAAATCAATAAAAGAAATACAAAAAGTTTTCAAGATAAGAAATTGTAGTGATAATACTTTTTCTTCAAGAACAAGGCCATGTATTGAGTATCAAATGAAAAGGTGTAGCGCACCATGCGTTGGTCACATCACTAAAAATCAATATGCTGAAGATCTAATTGAGGCCAAGAATTACTTAACCTCATCTGACTCACAAACAATTAAGAGGTTAGAGAGAGAAATTGATTTATTTTCTAACAGGCTTGAATTTGAAAAAGCCGCAACTGCAAGAGATAAGCTGAGAAGAATAAACATAATCCAAGAAGAGCAATCTGTAACAACAAAAGCAAAGGATATCGATATATTTTCAGTTGCTGAGGATAGCGGATATCTTGGTATATGCACAGTAGTTGTGAGAAAGGGAAAGATAAGAGGGACCAAAACCCAGCTAGTAAAAAAAGGATACTACGAATCTTTAAACGAAGTTTACGAAAGTGCTTTGATAAATTTTTATAATATTAACCCTGATATACCTAAAAAAATTCTTACTACTGATATTGTTTCTTCAAGCACTATTATTGGTGAAGCTATTTTTAAGAAAGCTAATACAGCCACTAAGATCATTAGTACTCCGAGTAAAGATATAAAACCCATTTTTAATCTATGCAAATCAAATGCAAAGCAAGTCATCGCAAATCATTTAAGCAAGGAAGAAAAATACACCTATGCCTTAAGTGAGCTAAAAAGCAGTCTAGGAATGAAAGATTTAAATAAAATAGAAGCCTATGATATTAGCCATTTATATCAGGATCATGCGGTTGCCTCTTGTATTGTGTATTCAAAAAAAGGAGCAAATAAAGATAAATATAGGCTATTTAATATTCCCAAAGATTTAGCAGGAAATGATATCGGATCACTAGAACATGCTCTTAAAAGAAGACTAAAGTATTATGAGGATAAAGAAATAAAACCTGATTTGTTATTAATAGATGGCGGTAAAACCCAGTTAAAATTCGTTGAATCATTAATTAAAAGCTCTAAACACTCAGATATAAAAGTTATTTCAATTGCTAAAGGCGCTAATAGAGTAAGAGCTACCGAAACCATCCTTTCCAATGAAGGAGTAATTGAGATGGATAAGTATTCAAAAGGATATTTGGTTCTTCAAGAGATAAGAGATGAGTCTCATAGGTTTGCAATAACAGCACAAAGAAAAAAGAAAAAACTAAGCATAAAGAAATCTTTTCTAGACGAGATTAATGGAATTGGCCCAGTAATAAAATCAAATCTCCTGAAAAAATTTAAAAACATTAAAAATATAAAGAATGCTGGATTAGATGAATTAATGACTATTAGCGGCATTAATGAGAAAATAGCTCAACAGATTATTTCTTATAAAACTTAATGGCTATATTTATAAATTTACTCACCATATCCAGAATGGCTCTTGGAGCATTTATATTTATTCTTTTAACTCGAACAGAGATGTATTGGATAGCATTTGTATTGTTTTTCATTGCAAGCATAACAGATTACTTTGATGGTTATTTGGCTAGAAAGTACAATCATGTCTCTCAAATTGGAGAGATTCTTGATCCTATTGCCGATAAAATTCTTATTGTTTTTTTATTATTTGCAATATCTGTAAATCTTACTAGTTACTATATTGCATTTGCATCAGCATTGATTATTACGCGTGAAATATGGGTTGGAGCACTGAGAGATTTCAATGCAAGACAAAATAAATCTGATGCCACAAAAGTAACATTTTTAGCAAAAATAAAAACAACCATTCAGCTATTTACAATTAGTACTTATCTTTTAGGGCTTGGAATGAATAATATGCTAGTGCTATTAATTGGTGATATATTACTGCTTTTGTCACTAGTAGTAACTATCTATACCGGCTTCATTTACAGCTTGAATAGTTTTATAAAATAACTACTTTAAATATTAGTAGTTGATGTATACAATACTACTGTTTCATAAGGCTGGATGGCAGAGTGGTTATGCAGCGGCCTGCAAAGCCGTTTACGCCGGTTCGATTCCGGCTTCAGCCTCCATAGGCTAGATTTACAATTTTGTCATAAAAAACAAATTTTACTATTTTTTAGTATTTTTTTTATAAATATAGATATAATGTATTTTATGACAAAAGATACAGATAAAATTCTCTCAAAACTAATATCTGAAACACATAACCATAAAAAAATTTGGGACTTATCTTCATTTTATAAATTTTGTTCATTAAATGGTTATAAAAAAAGCAAAAGGTCTTTTGATCGAGAAATTGCAAAGTTAGGATTTTATCCAAAGATTGTTTTTGATGAAAATAACACTTTATTAAAAAAAATTATATATAAAACTTGGGAAGAAATTTGCATTTCAAAAAGACTTCTTGCATTAAAATCTTCAATTTCATATTTTAATAGTAATTTTTTTATATTCTATGAAGATAGTAGAGGTAAAAAATATTGGCATAATTCAGAAAGCATATCAAAGGATATATTATTAGATTCATTTAGGGATTTATCAAAAGAGATTGGAAAAGACTATATAGTTTGGCCATCTTCAGAACTTATTAATTTTTTTGAACTTATTGTTGATGCTTTAGGCTCAGAAAAGATAAATATTTTAGACGATTTAAAAGTCACTCTTCCCATGAGCTCTTTTAAAAAAGTACTTACCAAAGAAAACCTCAATCAAGAAAATGACTATAAATCATCATCAATGAAGAGAAAGAGTGAGAGTTTAACTCATTTAGAAAAAATTGAAGCTGAAGCAATTCATATCATCAGAGAGACATCTGCTGAGGCTGAAAACCCAGTAATGCTTTACTCGGTTGGAAAAGACAGCGCCGTTATGCTTCATTTAGCAAAAAAGGCTTTTTATCCTGCTTCGCCTCCGTTTCCTTTAATGCATGTAGATACCGGCTGGAAATTTGATGAAATGTATCAATTTAGAGATTTAATGGCTAGTGATGCAGGTATGCAGCTTATTGTGCATAAAAATCAAACTGGAGTAGATCAGAACATTAATCCATTCGATCATGGTAGTGAAATCCATACAGATATTATGAAAACTCAGGCATTAAAACAGGCGTTAGATACTCATAAATTTGATTTTGCTTTTGGAGGAGCCAGAAGAGATGAGGAAAAAAGTAGAGCTAAAGAAAGAATACTTTCATTTAGATCAGAATCTCATGTTTGGGATCCTAAGAATCAAAGACCTGAGCTATGGGACTTATACAACTTTAATAAAAAGAAAGCTGAAAGCGCAAGAGTATTCCCTATATCTAATTGGACTGAGCTTGATATTTGGCAATATATTTACAAAGAATCTATTCCAATAGTTCCTTTGTATTACTCAGCAGAAAGACCATTCGTAGAAAGAGATGGGGCCTTAATAATGATTGATGATGATAGGTTTCAACTTCTTGAAGGTGAGAAAATTAAATTTATTAAAGCTCGCTTTAGAACATTAGGATGCTACCCATTAACAGGCGCTATTGAATCAAATGCAAACACCATGAGTGATGTATTGCTTGAATTAATTCAAACTAAAACAACAGAGAGGGATGGAAGACTAATAGATTCTGATTCTGAGGGATCGATGGAAAAAAAGAAAAAAGAAGGATACTTTTAAATGATAGAGATTAACAGTGCGGCTGCTGATTCAAAAAAACATGTTGATGAATTTATCCATTCTCAAGAAAACCTATCATTGCTTAGGTTTATAACCTGTGGCAGTGTTGACGATGGAAAGAGTACTTTGATTGGAAGAATCTTATTTGAATCTCAAACTCTCTTTGATGATCAAGTAAAAACTCTTAAAACTGATTCAGAAAAACATGGAACACAAGGCTTAGATATTGATTATGCATTGTTGGTAGATGGTCTATCAGCTGAAAGAGAGCAGGGTATTACCATTGATGTTGCCTATAGATTTTTTTCAACAAATAATAGGAAATTTATTGTTGCTGACACACCTGGACATGAACAATATACAAGAAATATGGTAACTGGTGCCTCAACTGCAGATATCGCAGTAATTTTAATAGATGCCAGAAAAGGTATTCTTGAGCAGACAAAAAGACACTCTTTTTTAACCTCACTTGTTGGAATAAAAAGTGTTGTAATCGCCGTCAACAAGATGGATCTTATCAACTATGATAAAGTAAAATATGAAAAAATAGTTAATGATTACACTACCTTTGCCCAAAAGTTAAATTTTGAGAATGTTTATGACATACCTGTGTCAGCTTTAAATGGTGAAAATATTTTAAAACCTTCACAAAACTTAAACTGGTTTAAAGGATCTACTTTAATATCTCTTTTAGAAACAATCAATATTGAACATCATGAAAATGAATTTGTCATGCCTGTTCAAAATGTAATTAGGCCAAACCTTGATTACAGAGCTTTTTGTGGCAGATTGACTTCTGGAACTTTAGAGATAGGTAAAAAAATTAGATCTTTACCCTCGGGTAATGTTGCAAAAATAAAATCAATAAATATTGGAGACAAGGCAGTAAATAAAGCATTCACCAATCAATCAATTTCAATTACTCTTGACGCTGAGATAGATATTTCGAGAGGAGATGTTTTATGCAGAGACGATTCCCCAATTGAAGTATCTAATATTTTCAATGTTGATTTGGCTTGGCTCTCAGAAATAGAAGGCCATAAAGGGAGAAATTACATTGCAAAGATTGGCACTCAAAAAATTTCATGTCAAATAACAGATATTAAGTACAAATATGATGTTAACACCCTAGACCATATACCATCTAAAACACTAAATTTAAATGATATTTGCAATGCAACTATTTCACTAAACAAAGGAGTTCCATTTACTAATTTCCACGAAGATCAATCTGTTGGAAAGTTAATATTAATAGATTCAATATCAAACCAAACTGTTGGGGCGGCAATGATAAATTTTAGCATGAGAAGAGCATCAAATATTCATAAGCAAGAATTAGCAATCACTAGAGATTTGAGAGAAAATATGAATGGAAGCAAAGCAAAACTTCTTTGGTTTACTGGGTTAAGTGGGTCAGGCAAGTCAACCATCGCCAACGAACTAGAAAAATATCTATTTAATAAAGGTATCAGAACATTTGTTCTTGATGGTGATAATATTAGACATGGCTTGAACAATGATTTAGGTTTTAGTGATGCTGATCGTGTTGAAAATATAAGAAGGGTTGGCGAGGTTTCAAAATTAATGCTTGACGCAGGATTGCTAGTTATTTCGTCATTCATCTCTCCCTTCAACTCTGACAGGAGCATGGTTAAATCACTTATTGGAGATGACGACTTTATTGAAGTTTTTATTGATACACCTCTGGATATTGCCGAAAAAAGAGACCCCAAGGGTTTGTATAAAAAGGCAAGGGCGGGCGAGATACCAAATTTTACTGGCATTTCTAGTCCATATGAAAAGCCGTTATCACCAAATATTATTATCAATACTGAAAAAAATAATGTTAAACAATGCGTTAAGATTATTTGTGATTTTTTAGATTTATAATATATATTTGAAGACAAAAATTTTAACTAAAGTATAATTAGATTTTTTTGATACCTATTTATTAAGCCCGAGTGGTGGAATTGGTAGACACAAGGGACTTAAAATCCCTCGATAGAAATATCGTGCCGGTTCAAGTCCGGCCTCGGGTACCACTTAAAAATAGAGTATTATGTGTATATAATGCACGTTATGAACATTAAACTTCAGATCAGATATAATATTTAAATGTACGAAAATATAACTTCTAAAAACCCGTTGAAGGATGATTTAATAAATATAAAAAACTTTGTTTTAATACTTTGGAAAGAAAAGATCACCATCTTAACATCAACACTCTTAATCGCTGTTCTAGTAGTTATTTATTCTTTATCTTTGCCTAATATATACTCTTCCAAGGCTTTGGTCTTACCATCATCAAATCAAAGTGAAGCTGGTTCAGCATTCGGAAGATACTCGGCATTAGCAAGTTTATCTGGAGTTACTCTACCTTCTTTATCAGTAAGCAGTACAGATGAGGCATTGGTAATCCTTTCTTCGTTTAAATTTTTCTCTGAAAGCTTTTTGAGTGAAATAAAACTTCCTGATCTAATGGCTGAAGGTCATTGGGATCCATCAGTAAATAAAATGATATATGATCCCTCTATATATGACGAAAAGCAAAATATCTGGGTCAGGGAAGTATCTCCTCCAAAAAATGTTATCCCATCTACTCAAGAATCATATAGGGCGTTTATAAAAGATTTTTTAAATGTTTCGCAAGATGTAAAAACCTCTGTTATATCAATATCAATAAAACATCAATCACCGGTTATTGCTATGGAATGGGCAAGTTTGCTAGTAGAGCTTATTAATAAAGAGTTAAGAAATGATCAGACAAAAAGATCTCTAATTTCTATTGATTACCTCAACTCCCAAATGGCTCAAACTAGTTATAATGAGACAAGATTGAGCTTATCAAGGCTTATAGAACAAGAGGTTGAAAAATTAATGTTAGTGGAAGCAAACGAAGAATACATTTTTAAAATAATTGAACCACCAATAATCCCGGACTTAAAATCTTCGCCTTCCAGAGCCATTATTTGTATTATTGGGACTATATTAGGTTTTGTAATATCTTTGTTGATAGGGCTAACAAAACATTTTTTTTATAATAAATAAAGAGTTTTAAATTATGAATATTACTGTGGTTGGTATTGGCTATGTAGGATTCTCTTTATCCCTTGTATTAGCTCAAAAAAATAGTGTAATAGCACTAGATAAATCAGAAGAAAAAATACTACAACTGAATTCAAAGATCTGTCCAATAGATGATGATGGAGCTCTAGATTTTTTTCAGTCTAAAAAATTAGACTTACAAGCGACTATCTCAAAGTCCATAGCGTATGTGAATTCTGATTTTGTAATAATTGCAACACCAACAGATTATGATGTTGAGCTTAATAAATTTGATACGTCTTCTGTTGAAAGCGTGATACACGATGTTCTCAAATATAATTCAAAAGCAACTATCATAATAAAATCCACAGTTCCAGTTGGGTTTACGAAAAGTATTAAAGAAAGATATAAAGTAAATAATATTATCTTTTCCCCTGAATTTTTAAGAGAAGGAAGAGCTCTTCATGACAACCTTTACCCATCAAGAATAGTTATTGGATCTTCTTCAGATGAGTCTAAGCAATTTGCAAAGCTACTAACAAGTTGTTCATCCAATAAAAGCAATCCTATTTCTATTTTACATACTGGCTCATGCGAGGCTGAGGCCATAAAACTCTATTCTAATTCTTATTTAGCTATGCGTGTCGCTTACTTTAATGAGCTTGACACTTATTGTGAATTATCGAACTTAAATTCAAATGAAATTATAAATGGTATTGGCTTAGACCCTAGAATTGGTCCTAATTATAATAACCCCAGTTTCGGCTATGGGGGATACTGCTTGCCTAAAGACACAAAACAATTGCTTGCAAATTATTCAGGTATACCAAATGCCCTTATATCTGCGATTGTAACTTCAAATAGCATTCGCAAGGACTATATAGCAGATTCTATTTCTAATCGTGCGCCTAAATTAGTAGGAATATATAGACTCACAATGAAAAAAGATTCAGATAATTTTCGATCTAGTGCAATTCTTGGGGTAATTGAACGACTTCATGCTAAAGGTATTGATATTGTGATTTATGAACCTACTCTGCTTGTCAAAAGTTACAACGGATTCAACATCAATAATAATCTAGATGAGTTTAAAAAAATTTCTGATGTAATTGTTGCAAACAGACTATCGCCTAAATTGAATGATATCTCCCAAAAAGTGTATACAAGAGATATCTATATGGAAGATTAATGAATATTGCTATCATAGGTGGCGGTATTAATGGTTTAATGGCTGCTGACTATTTGGCTGATTTAGGCCATAAAGTATCATTATTTGAAAAGGGCCTTTTATGTGAACAAACAAGTCTTAAATCTTCAAAAATGCTGCATGGAGGAATAAGATATCTTGAAGATTATCGTTTTAATGAAGTTAGAGAAGCCTTAAAATGCAGACACCTTTGGATAAAGAAGTTTAAAGAAAATATTGAGGTTAAGAGATTTTTTATACCAGTTTATAAAAATACTAATAAGTCACTTTTAAAATTATATATTGGAGTTAAAGCTTATCAATTTCTTAGCGGCTCATTCAGCTTAGGAAAAAGTATGTTTCACTCTAAAGCTGACTTTATAAAAAAAAATCCTCATATTGATCATAAGGATCTTGTAGCAGGGGTCTCATATTTTGATGCAATAATGGATGATAGGTCCATTGTAAAAAAGATCATTGAAAACTTAAGAAATAAGTGTGATATTTATGAAAATACAGAAATTTTTTCAATATCTAAAGAAGGCGTTGTAACGGGCAAGGAAGTATCTCTTAATTTTGACTATATTATTAATGCTTGCGGTCCATGGTCTTCTGTATTGCGAGAGACAGAGATTAAGTTAGACCATATTAGAGGCAGCCATTTAATATTAGACTGCTTGATAAAAAATCCGATTCTTAAAATTAATGATGATAATAGAGTAATTTTTTTACTGCCTTTTGAAAATAAGACAATACTAGGCACAACGGAAATCCGTCATAAAATTGAGAACCCTCCTGTTTGTTCATATGAAGAAAAAGAGTATCTTTTAGACTCAGCTAACTCAATTTTAAAAGAAAAGATTGGTAACTCTAACATTATTGGTGATTATTCCGGGGTAAGGCCTGTAGTAATGTCTTCTGGCGCTTATTCAAAAGCCTCAAGAGATTCAACAATAATTAAAGAAAATAAAATCATTAGTATTTATGGAGGCAAGTGGACATCTTCAAATGTTATTGGCCAAAAAGTCAATAAATTTATTACTGGTTAAAATATGATAAAAATACTTTCAGTTTTTGGAACTAGGCCTGAGGCTATAAAAATGGCCCCGTTAGTTAAAGCTTTAGAAGCTGATTCTAGGTTCGATGCAAGGATATGTGTCACTGGGCAGCATAGACAGATGTTAGATCAGGTATTAGAAATATTTGAAATTACTCCGCATTTTGATTTGAATGTCATGGAACCATCCCAATCTCTCAATACGCTTACCTCAAAAATTATTTTGGGTATGGAGAAGGTATTTAATGATTTTAAACCCGATATTCTTTTAGTTCATGGTGATACAACTACAACATTGTCAGCTTCCATTGCTTCTTTCTACCATCAAATACCAATTGGCCATGTTGAGGCAGGCCTCAGAACCGGTGACTTGTATTCACCCTGGCCAGAGGAGGCTAACAGAAGAATTACTGGGACAATTTCCTCACTTCACTTTACTCCTACAAACTCTTCACATAGCAACCTTATTAATGATGGTGTATCACCTGATAAAATCTTCGTCACTGGAAATACAGTTATAGATGCTTTATTTTTAGCTAAGAAAAATATAAATTCTAACGAAGCTCTATCTAATGAAATTAAAAATAGTTTATGTTTTATAAATGACAAAAAGAAGCTTATATTAGTAACTGGACATAGGAGGGAAAGTTTTGGCAAAGGCATGGAAAATCTATGTACAGCACTAAAAAAAATTGCAATCGAAAATCCATCTGTACAAATTGTATACCCAGTTCACATGAATCCAAATGTTATTAAGCCTGTAAAAACTCTACTTTCAGAAGTTGACAATATATTTTTAATAGAGCCGTTGGAGTATTTATCTTTTATATATCTCATGGATAAATCTTATATAATTATCACTGATTCAGGTGGTATACAGGAAGAAGCCCCTAGTCTTGGAAAACCAGTTTTGGTAACTAGGGATGTTACCGAAAGACCAGAAGCAATTAATGCTGGTACTGTAAAGTTAGTTGGAACAGATACAGATATGATCTATCAATCGACTCAAGATCTTTTGCATAATAAAGATCTATATGAGAGCATGAGCTCGGCGCATAATCCTTATGGAGATGGTAATGCGTGTTCATTAATATGTAATATTTTAGGTAATAAAAATGTCTATTAAAAAAGTTTCAATTGTCGGTCTTGGTTATATAGGTCTTCCAACTGCCGCAGTAATTGCTTCTAAAGAGATAGAGGTTGCAGGTATAGAAATAAACAAAAATGTTGTTGAAATTATTAATAGTGGAAATATTCATATAGTTGAACCTGGCCTAGATTTATTGATAAAGTCAGTAATTAAAAGTGGGCATCTGAAAGCGTTCACTCAACCTGTACCCGCAGATGTATTTATTATTACTGTACCTACTCCGTTTCAAGAATCTTCTTCAAACATACCAAAGCCTGATATAAGTTATGTTAAATCAGCAGTAAATTCTATCGCTCCCGTTTTAAAGAAAGGTAATTTAATTGTAATTGAGTCCACTATACCTGTAGGAACAACTGAGGAAATATTTAAATTTATATCTGAGCTAAGACCAGACTTCGATTTAAAATTTTCAGAAAATAGATCTCCTGATATTAATTTGGCTCACTGCCCAGAAAGAGTTCTTCCTGGTAGAATTTTAACTGAACTTGTCGAAAATGACAGGGTTATAGGAGGTATGACTAATAGTTGTTCAACGAAAGCTATTGAGTTATATGATATTTTTGTAAAAGGAGAATGCATCACAACAGATGCTAGAACTGCCGAAATGGCTAAACTTACAGAAAATTCTTGTAGAGATGTTCAAATTGCTTTTGCCAATGAATTATCTATTCTTTGTGATAAATTTAATATAGATGTTTGGGAGCTGATAGAGCTTGCAAATCGTCATCCAAGAATAAATATTCTGCAACCAGGTCCTGGTGTTGGGGGGCACTGCATAGCAGTTGATCCATGGTTTATTGCTAATTCAGCTCCAAACGAAAGCTTGCTTATTCAAACAGCAAGAAGAGTAAATGATGAAAAGCCCATTTTTGTAGTAAAGAAAATACTAACCGCCATAGAAGAGATTTCTTCAGTAAATTTAATTGATCCTAAAAAAATCAATATTTGTTTTTTTGGTATAACATTTAAAGCAGATGTTGATGATTTAAGGGAAAGCCCAGCAAAAAATATTGTTAATATGATTTCTAAGAAGACCCATTCCAACATTTTTGTCATTGAGCCTAATATTAAAGAACTTCATGATGATAAATTTAATCATATTGATATTAAAAAAGCTTGTGAAATTGGTGATTTAGCTGTTTTATTGGTAGACCATAAAGAGTTTAAAGAGTTAGATATTAGCTCATTTAAATCAGTTATAGATACTAAAGGTATTACATCAAAACAAGGGGAAAAGAGATGATTAAATTTGCTATATTAGGATGTGGAAGAATTTCTAAGCGACACTCAGAGCTTCTAGGCTTTAATAAAATTAAAAACGCTTCCCTAGTTGCAGTTTGTGATTTAGACATAAAAAAAGCAGAAGTAATTAGCGAACAATTTAATGTAAAAGCTTTTACTGATATGCATCAAATGCTGAGCGATATTGATATTGATATTGATGTTGTTGTCATTTTGACTGAAAGTGGAAATCATGCAAAACATGTGCTTGAGCTGGCAAAATATAAAAAACATATCATTGTAGAAAAGCCTATGGCTTTAACTTTGTCAGATGCTGATGAGATGATTAAAGCCTGTGATAATAACAAAATAAAACTATTTGTTATTAAACAAAATAGGTTTAATGTCCCAGTTGTAAAATTAAGAGAAGCTATTACAAAAAAGAGATTTGGTAAGCTTGTTCTTGGAACAGTTAGAGTTAGATGGTGTAGGCCTCAAGAGTATTATGATCAAGATTCATGGAGAGGCACATGGGCAATGGATGGAGGCATCATTACCAATCAAGCGAGTCATCATATAGATCTACTTCATTACATGATGGGCGACGTGGAAAGTGTTCATGCAATGTCAACCACCGCCCTTGTAGACATCCAAGCTGAAGATACAGCTGTGGTTAATGTAAAATTTAAGAATGGTGCTTTAGGTATTATTGAAGCTACTGGTGCAACGCGACCCAGTGATTTAGAGGGATCATTATCTATATTGGGTGAGATGGGTAGTGTTGTAATTGGGGGTTTTGCAGTTAATAAGATGGAAACATGGAATTTTACTGATAAAGACACTCAGGATGATGAAGTTATTAAAAAATACTCTGTTAATCCTCCTAATGTCTATGGATTTGGCCATCAAGAATACTATGAGCATGTTGTAGATGTTTTAGAGAATCGTTCAGAAAAATTCATTGATGGTCGCGAGGGTCGCAAAAGCTTAGAGATAATAACATCAATATATGAATCAATAGAAACTGGTCAAGTAATTAAGCTGCCTGTCCACCCCAATCTATCCAAACTAGGAGTTGATGTTGGTTGAGCCAAAAATATTCCAATCACAGATTATAGATACTATTTTTAAAAAAAATGTATCTATAGTGGAGCCAGTTAATATTTATGGCAGTAATATCTCTACTAACGTTTTTATAGGGCCATTTGTCGAGATTCAAAAAAATACAAAAATTGGTGAAAATACAAAAATTCAGTCACATTCTTTCATATGTGAGCAGGTAATTATTGGAAAAAACTGTTTTATTGGTCATGGCGTATGTTTTATCAATGATATATTTTCCGATGGAAAACCAGCTTGTGGGGATAAAGATAAATGGAAAGAAACAGTCATCGGTGACAATGTGTCTATCGGTTCTAACGTTACACTTTTGCCTGTTAGAATATGTAATGATGTGGTAATTGGAGCAGGGTCGGTAGTAACTAAAGATATTAAAAAACCAGGAACATACTATGGCAATCCAGCCAGAAAACAGAAAGACTTATAGCGCAGTAATTCCGGTAAAAAAGAATAGCTCACGACTACCAGGTAAGAATATATTACCATTTGGAGAGTCAAATTTGCTAATTAATAAAATTAACCAGCTAAAGGGAATTGATGGCATCGAAGAAATCATAGTCAGCTCAGATTCTGATGAGATGTTAAATATGGCTATCAAGGAAGGTGTAAAAGTTGATAAAAGACCAGATTCTCTAGCCGATGAGTCTAGGCCATTATCAGAATTTTTTGATTATATTATAAATAAAATAAAGTCAGAACATCTTCTATGGGCATGCTGCACTTCACCATTATTCACAAGAGAAAACTTTTTAGATTGTATAAGCATTTGGAATAAAATAGATGTAGCAAAATATGATTCATTAATAACCGTTTACAAATGGAAACACTATATGCTGGATAAAGAAGGGCCCATGAACTACAAATTAGGCAAGAATCATCAAAACTCACAAGACTTACCTACATATGATTTGTTCACAAATGGTTGTTTAATTGCATCAAAAGATGATGTAAAAAAGTGGTCATATAATTATGGCCCTAACGCATTCAGATATGAGGTTTCACAATCTGCGTCTGTAGATATTGATACGTTAGAAGACTATCATATCGCAATTTCTCTTTATAAACTCTTACAAAATAACAACAAATGAAATATATAATACTCGCTGGCAAGCAAGGACTTAACAAAAAAATTGGCCAAGTTTTTAATATTGAGAATACTTTAAGACAGCTTTTAATGAGCAAAATAAGCTCAAGTGACATATATATCTTGATTGATAAAAATTCAACACTCAAAAACAAACTAACAACAAAGTTCAATATAGTTCAAATAAGCTCTTCAAAATCGGATAGGAGCGGCCTTGCTCTTAACAAATTTTTCAAATCAGCAACTATTGATGACAATATTGTTGTTATAAATAGCGATCTTATCTTTTCATCGCAGGATATCGACGTTATTAATGATCATTCAGATAGCTTAAACAATGATATAGCTTTTGTAAGAAAACCAAAATTTGTTGATGAGAAGGGTTTAAAAATAAAGGTTGATAGGAGTGGTTACATATTTGATGACAACTCAGAACTACCATTTTATTTATATTATGGTATTTGTATTATCTTAAAACAAAATATTAAATATATTAGTGGTCTTAATACTCCTCTTATTGAACAGCTATATCAAACTAAACTAGTTGATGTTGATAAAGTGACTCAATCAGGAATTGAATCAAATGACTTAGTCGGAGGCTCTTTCGCATCATTAAAAAAAAGTATAACCGTTAAAAAAATGGCTCATGGAAATGGTATCGATAAACTAAACCAAGAAATTTTTTGGTTAGACTCTCTTCCAGATTCTATCAAAGCTAGATTTATTCCTATTAATGACTATGAAATAAGCGATGATAATTCATGGTTTGAAATGCCCTACATAAGCCTTCCTAATCTTAGAAGGAATTTTATATCAGGTCTTTATTCGCATTCTGAAATAACAAATAAATTTAATGATATTCTAGATTTTACGCTTAATGAGCTCTACAAAAAAGTGCCATCAAAAGTATCTCCAAACTGGCTGGCAATTAATCACTATGATCGAGTTTTTAAAAGGCTTCAATGGATTAAAGAAAATAATATAACTTTATCCAGAATCATTGATTGCAAAAACATATACGTAAATGAAACGAAATATATAAATATTTTACAAGGTATCAAGACTATCAATAACAGCAATAAAATAAAAGAAATAGTAACCCCAAAGTCTTTATATAGAATTCATGGAGATTTGCATTTTCAAAATATTCTAGTTGATGATATAAAAAATGATTTGATATATGCAGATCCGAGAGGAGAGTTAAATGGGTCGGATATATTCTATGATTTTGGCAAACTCTATCACTCTGTAAATGCTAAATATGATTTAATTCACACTGATATATCAAGCTCTTCTATTGTTGAAGAAAATAAAATTTTGTTTGATTATGGTGACAAGCATTTAGAGGATTACTATGAAAATCTCAAAAGTCTTTTGGTCTCATGTATTCAAGATCGCTCGGTATTCAAGGATGACCAAAATTTTATGTTAAAGATGGAGTTCAATGAAGTAATGCATATGTGTAGCGTAATGATTTTCCATTTAAGAAATGATAATGTTGAAAATAGAGCTCTTTCACTATACGCTGCTTCCGTTAAAATACTTAATGAGTTTATTAATAAATATAGGAGTTATTTATGATTCTAGACTGCACGCTTAGAGATGGTGCTCACGTAAATAAGGGATACTTTGGGAAAGAAAACATACACATCATCGTTAAATCCCTCATTCAGTCAAAAGTTGACTATATTGAAGTTGGGTTTGTAGAAAACTGCATATATGACGAACATAGATCATTTTTTCCTGACTTAGAGTCTGCTGAGAAATTTTGCAGTAATTTTGATTTTAATAATTTCTCAGTAATGATTAGGAGTGATAGGCTGGAATTTGAAAAATTAAATTATAAATCAGATAGCATTTCGCTTGTAAGAATTGCGTTTTATCCAGAGCATATTGAAAGAGTGGTGAAATATACAAAAAGACTAAATGATTTAGGGTATGAAGTTTTCTTAAATCCAATAAATATTACTGCATACAAATCTCAAGAATACAATGATCTTTTAACTAAGATTATTAATCTTGATATAAAAGGAGTTGCTCTTGTTGATACTTTTGGAGCCCTTTCCTTCAAAAGTTTTTATGAGTATTTAGATGTGCTTAAGGCACAAATTAATAATAACTCTGAGATTAAAATTGGATTGCATTTGCATGAAAATACAAATCTTTCTTTGGGCTTAATAGAGTCTGTATTTTCCAAATATGATAAAGAAGATTTTATAGTTGATGCATCTCTATTTGGGATGGGTAGGATACCTGGTAATTTACATCTAGAAAATATAATGACATATTACAACGTTAATTTTAAATTCAACTATAATCTGAGACCGGTTTTAAAAGTAATTGAAGATGTCATTTTTTTAGAGTACGAAAAAAGGAAGTGGGGCTACTCTCCAATATATATGTATGCTGGTCATAATAATATACATAGAACTTATGCTGAATATATGAAAGAGGAACTTGGGTTGAGTTTTGATAAAATATTTGATGTTCTAAACCTACTAAAAGATTCTCATAATAAATATGAATTTAATAAAGAATATCTCCTTAGCAAAATTTAAATCATACAAAGACATTGTCTTTGATTTTGATGGCGTATTTGTTGATAGCAATAATCAAAAAGAACTAGCTTTAAAGAAGCTACTTTTAAGTTATGGTGGATGCGCAAATGCCATCAATGATAGCTTAATAAAGAATAAAGGCAAAAATAGAAAAAGTCATTTTGACTTCGTTTTTCCCAGTAAAAGAGATTGCTATAAGAGCTTCTCATATGAGTACTCAAAAATAGTCGACAATATTTATAGCGGTCTAGATATTGCGGTAAATATTTCTGCGCTCAAATTTAAATTAAATAATAGATGGTCGATAATATCATCAGCTAACAAGACCAATATTATCAACGTTCTCAATGATGACATACAGTATTTTGAAAATGGAATATATGGAGATCTACCCAAAGAAGTTAATTTCAAAAAATTGGATTTAGCTACTCAAGATACGCTTATAGTTGGCGATGGGATTGTTGATGCCAGCCTCTCAAAATATTTCAACGTAGACTTTTTGTATATTAAAAAATTTTCAAGCATACCAAAAAAAATAATTCCTAATTTTAAATATTATGAATTAAATGAATTAAAGGACATTTTAAAATGATTAAATTTTTAGATCTGCATAAACAATATAAGCAAATAAAAAATGAGTTAAATGTAAAGATGGAGCATATTCACGAAAATTCCTCTTATATTAATGGGAAGTTTGTAAGTGAGTTCGAGGAAAGTTTTTCTTCTTATCTTGATTGCAAGCATTGTATTGGAGTTGGCAACGGCACAGATGCGTTAGAGATAGCAATAAAATCTTTAGATATAAAACCAGGTAATAATATAATTGTTCCAGCTAATAGCTTTATAGCTTCAGCTGAAGCCGTATCAAATAATGATCTAGAAGTAAATTTTTGCGATGTAGACCCAAGAGAACATATTATTACAATTGAAAATATTAAATCTGTTGTGAACAAAAAAACAAAGGCAATAATTTATGTTTCACTTTATGGTTATGCAAATTATCTTGACGAAATTAAGGAGTACTGCAATGAGCATGGAATCTATCTAATAGAGGATTGTGCGCAATCCCATGGAAGTATATATAAAGACAGGAAAGTAGGTTCATGGGGGGACATCTCTGCTTTTAGTTTTTATCCTGGTAAGACGCTTGGAGCATTTGGAGATGGTGGGGCTATAATTACGAATGATGATAAGCTAGCAAAATCATCAAGGATGATTGCAAATCATGGAAGAGTTAATAAGTATGATCACGAGTTTGTTGGAAGAAACTCCAGACTGGACACAATTCAATCAGCGGTTCTTCTAACAAAGTTAAATTATCTAGATCACGAGATTAATAAGAGACAGGATTGCGCTTGTCATTTTGAAAAAAATTTAGCAAATGATATTCCAAAGCCAATTTTCAATGATCATCTATACCAATCATTTCATTTATATGTGATCCAGGTAAACAATAGAGATATTGTTCAACAAGAGCTTAAGCAAAGAGGAATACCTACTGGAGTCCACTATCCAATCTCTCTGCCCAACCTTAAAGCATATGCAAATCATGGAACCTTCCCTATATCAACGTCTCTTTCAAAAAAAGTTCTTAGTTTGCCGATAGGTAGTCATCTATCAACTGAAGATCTGGAAATTATATCTACAAGTGTTAATGAAGTATTCAAAAAATATAATAAGTAAAATAATTGATTTAATTTCTCCAAAAGATAAATGGAATCTTTATAAAGTTATTTTTATATTAACCGTTGCTTCTATTATTGAAGTTGCTGTTGTTACTTTAATAACTTCTTTTATCAGCAGTATTGGAAGTCCCGGTATTCTTGAGGATAATATATTTTTAAATCAACAGTTTAAATTAAATCTCAGCATAGAAGAATATATTTTTTTTTTAATATTTATACTAGTCATTTCTACCATATTTTCACTATATGCATTAAAGCTATCTCTTAGATATAGTGCAATTCTTGGTATGAAAATAGGCGATGATCTTCTCAATCTTTATACCAGGATGAGTTTGGCTAGATATCAATTGAATAATGTTCCTGATCTATCAAAAAGAGTAACCGTTGAGGCGCAGCGTGTTGCTGACGGAATTGTAATTCCAATAATTCAGCTATTTTCAAAATCATCACTTTCTTTATTAATGCTATCTGTTTTATTTTTATACAACCCTTTTATAACAAGTGTACTAATAGTTATTTTCTTTATTTTTTATGCTGTAAATTATCTTTTAAAAAAAGATATACTTTCCATCAATTCTATTGATATTTCAAAATTATTAACAAAGCGATTTGAAATTGTCGCTTTATATCTCAATAATTTTGAGTACTATAAAGTCAATAAAGGAAGTAATTTAGAGGCATTTAAAAAAGCTGGTTATAGCTTTGCATTAAAAAAATCTCAAAACCTATTTCTTGGTCAATCCCCAAAACTAATTTTAGAGTTTATAATTTTTACATTACTTTTAACATCAGTAGTTGTAATGGCTGGTCAAGGCAAATTTATCTCAGATATAGCTTTTTATGGAATGATATCCTTTAAGTTATTGCCAGCTATGCAGCAAGTTTACCTAAGAGTGACCCAAATTAGAGGCCATATTGGTTCTTTAAATGCAATTTATAAAGATTTTTTTATAAATATCAAAGATAAAAAAATAATCGAACCAAAAACCTCAATTGAGCTTGCAAATTTAAAAAAATATAATAAAAACTTTAATAAAATCCGTATTGCTGTTTCAAAAAAATATCTTTTAAAAGGCAAATCAGGGGCAGGTAAGTCAACTATATTAAAGATAATTATGGGGCTAATTGAACCGGATGATGGTAGTGTATACATCGACGAAAAACCATCAAATGATTATCTGCTAGATTGCTCATATCTTCCTCAAAAATTAAATTTTGGAGATATTTACATCAAAGACTTTTTTAACTCGTACGATGAGAATTATGTAATAGAGATGTTTAAAAAATACAATCTTGCTTATCATGACTCTCCAATAAATACTTATTCAGGAGGCGAGCAGCAAAGAATAGCTTTAATAAAAACTATTCTGTTAAAAAAGAAATTTATAATACTAGATGAGTCATCGTCAGCCCTTGATAAAAAAAATGAAGAAAGTTTTTTAGAATATTTTACTAACCTTAATATTACCCTTATTGTTATTTCACACAGAGATGGCATTGACCAGTACTTTGATGAGGTTATAAATTTATGAAATTTGTAATAAACATGGGCGGTTGGTATGTTGGAAATAGCGCAGTCGTTGACTTTTATAGCCAAAATAAGGAGATTGAGGTTGTATGCGGAGACCTTGATTTTTTTAGAGAAGAAAATGGACTTATTGATTTTATATCAAATAAAACATCAATCATTAAATACGCTATGTTTTCAACAAGATTTATTTTTAGAGCATTTAGACGATCTTTTATATTAAGATTTATTAAGAGATCTCAAATAAATAATCTCAAGAACATCAATAACAAACCAATAAAGCTAATAATTTTTTTTATAAAATCATTCAATTCAAAGAAAAACCAATCTATTAAAAACCTTTTTTCTAAGGAGATGGTGCTCTTATCAAACCCCACATATTACGATAATATAAAAAAGAGTGATTTCTTTAAACTCATACCTAAAAATTTTGCAATACTCTTCATATTTAGAAATCCAAAAATGCAATATCTAGCTTTATCTAATGACAATCAGTTAAAACATAATAACACTAAGTTCAGAGAGAATATTGGTAATGTGGGATCGTTAGATATGTATCATGCCCTAAATAAAAAAATTTATATCGGAAGGAAGCTTTTGTTATCAAATTTTTATAATTCTGTACATTTAATAAGGTTTGAATCATTCGTAAGCTCCTCAGAATATAGAAAAAAAATATCAAATAATATCGGCATTAAATTTATTGATAATAAAATTCTTGATACTTCAAAAAAAAATATTTTTACTAGAACCTTTTTTTCTAAAAGTGAGTTTGATGTTCTCAGAAAAGTTTTGGTTATGAATATAAATTTAAGAAAATGCAAATAGTTTTCTTATTTAAAAAAATGAACAAACTCAATGGTCAGAATATTCGATCAAAAAGAATTATTGAGAATACAAATAATGATTTTTTGTATATTAATGAGATTTCATTTAAAAATTTATTCAAAAAATATGATTTGCTTTATATAGAAAACAGTACTTTGCCATTTTTTCTATCTATTAATCCATATTATTCATTAATTATTATCCTTTTTATGCTTAAAAATAGAAAAATAGTCCATCTATTTTATAGAGACATTCACTGGAAATTTAACATGAAGAAAAATTCAGGTAGACTAAAAACCTTCCTTTTGCGTGGATTTTTCTACATTGAGCTCAAATTTTTTAGATACTCTGCCTATAAGTTTTATCTACCATCTCTTCAAATGAATGACTTTTTAAAATTTAAACACTTTAATGAGTTCCACCCAAGATGCTCTAAATTTAAAGATAATAGATCTTATTCACCCATCACCAATCTTGTATACTCAGGAAACATAAACCAAACTCAATATGATATTCACGACCTAATTATGAAAGCTATAGAAAATAAAATATATCTTGATATCTATTGCCCATTATTATCATTTCAAAATCATACAAAATATGCTGACTACACCAACAACAAGTATATAAAATTTATATTTGACGAAGATTTTTACTACTCTGATAAAAATTACTCATATTTTTTTGATGCCAGAAACCAGAATAATTATTTGAATTTTTCGATGCCCTTGAAAATATTTGATGCCATATCAAAAAATATTCCCATAATTACCTCAAACCCAGATACTGAATATGGCAAATATATTGTTAAAAATAACTTAGGTTTTGCATGCAACGATATAGATGATTGCTTTGATATATTACAAAGAAAGCCTGGCGAGTTAAAAAATTTTCAAAAACATGTTGATGGGCATTCATGGGATGTATTTTTAAGCAACCTATGATTTACCTAGTTCTTGTATCTATTTTATTTACATACTTATGCTTTAATAAAATTAATAAAGTAACTTTTTTTAAGCTATCAACAGAATTCTATTTATTTTACTTTGTTTTTTTTATTGCGATTATAGGATCATCAGTTTTTTATTTCACAGATTTAAATTACAGCGATAGATTTATTGATGAAAAATATGTAGAGCAGAATTTATATCTTGTATGTTATGTTTCATGCGCTTTCTCTTTTTCTTACATGGTCTTTCATAGATACATATATTGCAATGATTTCAAGCATTATCAAGCACTCAGAATAACACCACAATTTACAAATGATTATAAGATTAAATATGCGCTACTACTGCTTGTTAGTATTTTCTCTTGTGTTTATGTTATTTCTAGATTAGGTTCAATACCTCTTTTGGAGGTTTTCCAGAATGACCTCGATAAAAGTGAAAGATTTAGCTCCAAATTTGGATTCACTGGTTCGCACCTCATCAGAAATATTTTTTTTATTAAACTTTCAAGCTTTTTAACTCTTTCTTTATATGCATATAAGATAAACAATCTTGGTGGAAAATTAATAATCAACCTCTTTTTCTATACCTCACTTTTAGTAACATTTATTGGGGTAACTCTTTATGGATCAAAAGCACCAATTGTTATATTTATAATGGCTATGTATTTTGTGTATTCTTACTCAAAAAATGTAAGTAAATATTTGCCAATAATATTTTTTTCAATTATTTTTTTAATAACTTTCGGCCTATTTTTTATAATTAATAAAAATACTGAGCTCACTCTTTATTCTGGTATTCTCAGCAGAATATTTGTAGTTCCAATCTTAGGCCATGCTCTTTCATTACAGCTTTTTCCAGAATATTTTGATTTTATAAATGGTGCAAATATAGGATTTTTTGCTGATTTCTATGGATCTAATATTCGCTCAAGTTATTTAATAATGTCTTATATCAACCCTGAAGGTGTTGAGAATCAAACTTCCGGAGTTGTTAGCAGTCTTTTTTCTGCTGAAGCTTATGCTCATTTTGGTTATCCAGGCCTATTAATTTCACCTATCTTAGTCGCATTTATTTTCTCAACAATACAAACATTAATTATTAAAATATCTATATTTAGATATAAAACCCCAGAGAATATTGCATTGCTATCTTACATAACCTTTTACATGCCATTTATGGGTGGTTTTAATGATTTCATATGGAATATATCTTTAATTTTTATTCTATTTATTGCCTCAGCTATTAGAATATTTAAATATGAATAACTTATCAGTATTATTAGTCAGCCCATTTACAAATAATGTGGGGGGTCATAACAAGGGTGGAGTTGCACAATACTCATCATCCTTGTTCTTAGAGTCAAAAAAATTTAATAAATTTAATTATTCACTTATTCATCTTGGTAGATCATTTAAAATTAACTCAATAATTCCTCGCAATGTATTTATATTATGTAATTTTATTAGATATGGGCTTTCAGTAAATCATCGCATAGCTTTAAAAAATGCTTTCATATGTTTTAAGTTTATTTTTTCAGACTTAAGAAAAATTGATATTGTTCATATTCAAGGCATAGATAATGCTCCCTATTTTCTATGCAATTATTTAAAATATAACAAAAATCTAAAAGTTATATTAACTGTTCATAGCTATCATAATATTGAATCTCATAAAAGAAATTTCAATAAAGTTATTGCATGTTGTGAAAATGTTATCCATGTCTCTCATCACGATAAAAATAAGGGCGTCAGTTATGAGTTCAATTTTAGAAACAAAGATACCGTTCTATATAATTTTTTAAAAATCACTAAACCTATTTCGAAAATTTTTTTTGATAACAAGAGCAGCTCATGTTTTATAGGGTCAGACATACCAAGAAAGCAGCTAAATTTAGCAATCAAAATATCTAACAATCTTAATATGAGATTAAATATATTCGGGGTGCACTCCACTAAGCATGAGGGAGACCATAAGTGTTTCGGGTATGTGCAAAACCAACCTTTAATGCAAAAAATAAGCTCTTTTAAGCTACTTATTAATCCGAGCAAAAGCGAAAGCTTTGGCTTGGTTTACATTGAAGCTATTTTAAGAGGGCTCGTAGTGATTGGTTATATACCTATTTTGGAAGAGTTTTATGAATTAGGTATCTCAAGAAATTCTTTAATGACTGACAATAAAAATAACGATATTGATAGAATCTGCGAGGAAGTGCGGTTAAAGTTAAATTCTTATAATTATAGCGAATATCTGTATAATTTCAGAATAGTAGAAAATAAATTTAGCTTTAAGACACACTATAATAAACTTTATGACCTTTATAACTCAAAAATCTGATAGAAATATTATTTTTATTGTAGGCATAGGGCGTTCTGGAACAAGTTTGCTGCAAACCATACTAAATAGACATAGCAAAATAGATAGCTCGCAAGAGACAGCATTTGTAAGAGATTTTATCCTTAAGAATAAAAAGGTATCTAAAAAAGATCTAATATATTCAAAAATCAATAGGCTTAATATTTCTGATAAAAATTTAAATACACCCATGAGCTCAATTGATTTCTATAATAATTATGTTAACAACACAAGCTCATTTTTTTTCTTAGATAAAGACCCTAGACTTATTGAATCAATACAGAGTTTAAAAAAAATTTTTCCATATTCAAAAGTAATTTGTATTTATAGGAACCCGCTTGATGTTATGCATTCAAAGATTAATGCTGAATGGTCACAAAATAACTCTATTATTAAAAATATACTAATTTCAACAATACAACATAAGCTATTTAAAAAGAATAGATCATTTTGTTTAACACTTAAGTATGAAGATTTGATAAATAACCCGAAAATAGAAATTAAAAAAATTACAAAACATCTAAAAATTAATTTTGAACCAGATATGCTCACGCCCAAACATAATGATAATAAGCTGGTTACCAATGAAGAAATGCAGTGGAAATCAAATACACTAAACCCAATAGATTCAACAAATATTGGAAAAGGGACTGCCACTTTCTCAAATTTTCAACAATCACTGGTGTACGAATTGAACAAAGATATCTATCAAAGCTTCAAATACACTAAACCACTTGCAAAAACTGGAATGTTTAATTTAATTTTAATTAAACTAATATCTTTTTTTATTAATTGTTTAGCTAACATATATGATCTATTTTCTTATAAAAAGTTTTAAATACTTGATATCACCACATCATTCTTCACTATACCTTGGTAGCAATCTCGAGATTAAGAGAACAAAAAATAAGATATTAATATTACTTGACGATGATGAAGTGCAATCTTTTCATATAGATTTACCAATTAAATATTTTCATCAAAATATTTTTGTAAATATTTTTAGATACGATATCAAAGGTTTCTGCTTTTATGGTGATGAAGTTCTTTTTAATATTGGTACTAATTTCTATTATATTGATCATATCTTAAATGGGCGTATTCAAAAAATTTCCAATCCAAAAGGCTTCAAAACACTCAAGATTCAATACAGTGAATATAGAAAAGCATTTTTTTTTGGAAATTATGTAACCTCAAATAACTCAGACACATGCATTATTAAATTCGAAAACGTGAGCTTATTGGAGGAAGTCTCGGTACCAAATATTAGGCATATCCATAGCATGACTATAAAGGGGACCTCCTGTTATTTTTCTACAGGAGATAAGGATCACGAATCACATTTATTTTTATATGATCTATCTTCCTTAAAATTGAAATCTATTATTGGAGGAAGTCAGGTATTTAGAATGGTTGACTTCCATATAATCAATAATAACGTTTTTTACTGTACTGACGCTCCTTCGGAGCAGAATTATTTTGTAAAGCTAAATTTAAGCAGTTTAAAAATTGATCGTCTTTTCAAGATAAATTCTAGTAGTTTTTTTTCAGTTTATCTACCTGAGAAAAATATCATTTTTTTTTCAACTGTTAACGAACCATCTGCTGTAAATGACCTTGATAGTGTTTGGCTGTATCAATTTAACATTGAAGACAGGTCGATCAATAAAACTAGATTTAAAAGAATAAAATTACCTTTAAAAATATTTCAGTATCCTACGATCTCATTCCCCCAAATATCTAAAGAAATCAATAATCTTTCAGTAGATAATTTAAATTATATAAATACTTCAAAAAAACTAATAGTATAAAAATTTGACATGTTAAATTAGCACTATGATTATCTCACATTTTAATAGATTTGTTCGATTTTTATGGACTACGAAAGACCTTAAATTAATACAAATATATTATCAATTCAAAGTAAAAAGCTTTAAATTGAGAGGCAGGCCTAACATATACAGCAAATCTAAAAACTTTAAAAAAATTAATAATTGGCGCACACCAACCAAAAAAATAGATCAAACTATTGATGGCCACACCTTTTTTTTCCTTAATGAAATAGGTTCGCTAGATGATGGTTGGAATAGTCTTTCAAAATCAACTCTATGGAACTACAACTTACATTATCAAAACTATCTTGCAGAAGAGGCATTGGATCAAAATACTAAATCAGATTTAATTGAAAAATGGATTGATGAAAATATTTTATTCAGCTCAGTAGGGTGGGATCCATACACATCATCAATAAGAATTATCAATTGGATAAAGTTCTTTGGAGGAACTCCTAACTACTATATTAAAAGAAAGTGGCTAAACTCTCTTAATACACAAACCATATATTTATTTCATAATATAGAATTTCATTTGCAAGCCAATCATGTCTTTACAAATGCGAAAGCTCTTTTCTTTTCAGGTATTTTTTTAGACAACCAAGATATTGCACGTAAAGGTGCACACTTACTATATAAACAAATAATTGAGCAATTTGATACCAATGGAGGGCATTTTGAAAGATCGCCAATGTATCACTCAATATTGATATGGGATTTGTTAGATATTTATAAATTAATAAATGAATATGAGTTGTCTAAAAAATATAAGAATCTTAAAGAGCAGGTTGAACAAAACATAATTTTAGGCATTAGTTGGTATGAAAAAATGTCACATCCAGATGGCTTTCCTGCTTTTTTTGGAGACTCATGCTTAAGCACTACAATATCATTATCTGATATAAAAGGTTATGCAATAGAGCAGAAGCTTGATTTAAATATTGCTACGAATGAAAATAATCAAGAACTTAAATTAGAGAATCTCGATGATTCAGGATTCTGCATTCTTGAAAAAAAAGATACTTTTAAGATAATGTACAACGTTGGTGAAATAGCTCCAAAATATCAACCAGCTCATTCGCATGCAGATACATTGAGCTGCGAAATTAGCGTGTTTGGTATGAGGTTGTTTGTAAATTCAGGAGTTTCAACATATGAAGAGTCATCACTAAGGCACTATCAGAGATCTACTAAATCTCATAATACCCTTGAATATGACAAAAAAAACTCTTCTCAAGTTTGGAAAAGTTTTAGGATTGGTAAGAAGGCAAAAGTGATAAATTATGATTTTTATAAAAATGAAGAATTTCTTTCAGCATCTGCCTCACATAATGGGTATTCAAATTTTTTATCGACCATTATTCATAAGCGTAAAATTATTTATCGTAATTCAATAATTACTATCCAAGACAACATAAATAGTCATAAAAAATCTTATATTTTTTGGCATTTACACCCTTCTGTTGAAATTGTGAGTCATACTAAGTCGTTTATAATTGTAAAATTAGGGACAAGAAAATTAAAAATTACTTTTTTTGGCGGCACCTTTGAAATAAAAGATGGTTTTTGGTACCCATCTCATGGCAAAAAGAAGGAAAATTTCACACTTAAAATTAGAGTAATAGGCGGATCTGTAAAAACAAATATAAATTATGAGCAAGCATAAAAAAAAAATATCTATCGTAAGTGCTTATGATTTCAGGGGATCATCAGCTCCTGCAAATAGGCTTAGAAATTTTGCTAAGATTTTGAGTGAGAATGAAATGCATATTACCGTTTTAAATTTAACTGACACTTCTAACAATCAAAAAAATACGGAATGTGCTAATGTAAAAATTATTAATGTAAAAAAATACTCAACGCTATCACCAAGTTTTCTTAAAAGATTTTTTATTGAATTTTATAATTCTATTCTTTTAATAAGAACATCAAATAAACTAAAATGCGATTTTCAAATTATATCTATTCCTTATATGAACCTTATTGTTGCTTCAATTTTTTCTAAACACAGAAATAAAACTTTAATAGATATAAGAGATCTTGTGTGGACATATTTGCCTGATGGCTCCTATTTTCAAAAATTCACAAAAAACCTTATTACTCTACTTATGAATAATTCCTTAAAGTTATTTCCACTATTGAGCTGTACAAATGCTTATGAACAAAGATATCTAATAGACACTATCAATAAATTTCCTGAACTAATTCATAATGGCATTGATTTAGATAGATTTAATCTTGTTGCAAAGACTAAAAATATAAAAAATAATTATAGAAAAAAAGTTTTGTATGTAGGTAATGTTGGGATTGCACAAAGATTAGATATTTTTGTAAATATAGCAAAAAAATTACCACATTTTGATTTTGAACTTGTTGGCGGTGGCACAGACTTTGATAGAGTTTCCAGAATTGCTGCAGAAAAGAAATGTGATAATTTAAATATAATTGGTGAAAAAAGTGCAGATTTTGTAATGAATTCATATTCTTCTTGCGATATTTTATTTGCCCAATTAAGTAATAATTTTCAGACTGCTATTCCTTCTAAGCTATACGAATATTTAAGTACAGGAAAGCCAATAGTATATTCTGGCAAAGGGAGCGCAATAAAATTTTTATCAACTTTTGAAAACGTAAGAGTTTGCGAGTCGTGCGATGAAGATAAAATTATAGACGCAATAGAATTTTTAGCAAAAAATACAAGTACTAATTCACTCAAAAATGTTGAGTATATAAAAAATAATTTCATAAGAGATTATGAATCGGCTAAAATTATAAATATGATCAGTAAATTTTTAGTACAATGATTAAATTCCTAGAAATAAACAAAGAACTCCCATATTTAATTTTTAAAAAAAGCTATTGCAAAGCTCTAGAAGCAGGACAAAAAAATATTGAAGCTATTGCAATTTCATCTTTTAATACTAAAACTCAAGAAGTTGATTCAAGATTCGTAAATCTTAAATTCATTACCAATGATGAGTTTATATTTTTTAGCAACTATGACTCTCCAAAAGCATTGTCATTTAAATCTCACAAACAAATTGCCGCATTGATATTTTGGCCGAGCATTAATATTCAGATAAGAATGAAAGCCTTAATAAAAAAAACTTCAGCTGAGTATAATCAAAAATATTTTTTTAATAGATCCATTGAAAAAAATGCTTTAGCTATATCATCGAACCAATCAAAACCAGTTTACTCCTTCAATCAAGTTAAAAAAAATTTTCATGAATCACTAAGTAATGACGACTTAAAAAAATGCCCTGAACATTGGGGAGGATATTCTTTCACGCCATATGAAATAGAAATTTGGGAGGGAGATGAATTCAGGCTCAATAAGAGGAATCTTTATAAAAAAGATAAAGCAGCATGGCACCATTATATTTTAGAACCATAAATTTGTTTTAAAGAGATACCTTTTGTTATAGAATCACACTTCATGAGTAATTACGCAATTATATAACTAGAAACCAAACAACAAATCATCGGTAAATAATCATAGCTATAAATAAAAAAAACACAGTTCCAATTAATCAAAAAATTAGAGCAGACAAAGTTATGCTCATAGGCCAAGAAGGTATTAAGCATGGGCTGGTTGAATTCTCTAATGCAATCGAGCAAGCACGACAAGCCGAACTAGACTTAGTACAAGTATCACCATCTGGGTCAGAACCAGTTGTCTGCAAGCTTATGGATTATGGTAAGCATGTATTTGCAAAGAAAAAAAGTATCTCATCTTCAAAGGCTAAGGTTAAAAGAACTTCTGTTAAAGAGATAAAATTTCGACCCTCTACTGACATAGGTGATTACAATATTAAATTAAAAAAAATAAAAAGCTTTATTATTGACGGAGATAAGACTAAAATTAGCGTCCGTTTTAGAGGTAGAGAGATTCTTAACAGCAATCTTGGTCTTGAGTTACTAACACGACTCAAAGATGAGTTAGTGGACATAGCCCAAGTAGACCAAGAGCCATCCCTTGAAGGAAGGCAGTTGTTAATGGTTTTATCTCCTTTAAAAAAGAATAAATAATTAAGAGTAAGAAAATGGGATATAAATTAAAAACACATTCTGGAGCAGCAAAACGCTTTAAGAAAACAGGTTCATCTGTTAAAAGTAAAAGTGCACACAGAAACCATATCCTTACCAAACAGTCTACAAAACGAAAAAGACATAACAGAGGATTAAATAAACTTTCAGGCATTGTTCTTAAAATGGCCTCTAAGCTTATAAATAGATAATATGCCAAGAGTAACAAAATCAGTCACAGCCAAAGCTAAGCATAAGAAAGTATTAAGTTCTACAAAAGGACATTATGGAGCAAGAAGTAGGCTATACAAGACAGCAAAGCAGTCTAATATAAAAGCTCTACAATACGCATTTAGGGATAGAAAAAATAGAAAAAGAGAATTTAGAGCACTATGGATCGCTCGTATCAATGCAGGTTCGAGAGCGCTTGGTGTAACTTATTCAGTACTTGTAAACGGACTATCAAAAAACAATATTTTACTTGATAGAAAGATACTTTCAGATCTTGCAATAAATGATGCATCAACATTTGAAAAGATTGTTAAAACAGCAGTAAATTAAGTTTATAATGTCTTCACTAGACAATATAAATCCACCAGTTGCTCATAATGAGTATGGAGGGCTTCACCCCATAAACCAAACCAAAGAATACCTGTTAAAGCTTCTTGCTAGCATGGGCTTTGGAGTAGTTCATGGGCCTGAAATTGAGACCGAAGAATTTAATTTTGATATGTTGAATATCAAAAAATCACATCCAGCTAGGCAAATGCATGATACTTTTTATACTGAAGGCAAAAAAAATGTTTTAAGAACACATACTTCCCCAGTGCAAATAAGAAGTATGCTTGAGAGCAATCCACCAATTGCATTTACATCTGCAGGCAAGGTTTACAGAAAAGATGACGATGCAACCCATCTTCCCATGTTTCACCAAGTAGAGGGCATTTACGTTGATGTAAATGTAACTTTTGCTAATTTAAAAGATCTTATTCATCAAATCCTTCATGAGTTATTCGGTGACAATGTTCAAATCAGGTTTAGGCCATCCTATTTTCCATTTACTGAGCCTTCAGCAGAAGTAGACATACTCTCAGAAAGTGGCAAATGGCTTGAAATACTAGGCTGCGGCATTGTAAATCCCATTGTATTGAACAATTGCAACATAGACTCTAATCGCTACAGCGGCTTGGCTTTTGGTCTAGGGGTTGAAAGAATAGCTATGCTTAAATATGGCGTAAATGATATTAGGCAATTTTATAAATCAAATTTAGATTTTCTTGCACAATTTAAATGAAGATTTTATATCAAGACTTAATAAATCATTTGCACGAAAAACCTTCAAAAGAATTACTATCTAAGAAACTTTTCCAGCTTGGCCACGAGCATGAAATTTATGGTGACATATTTGATATGGAATTTACCCCAAATAGGGGAGATTGTTTATCAGTATTAGGACTTGCAAGAGATTTAAACATTTTTTTTGGGAAGTCTGAAACCATTGATGTTTTTAACGGCAACATTAATACTCTTGAAATAAATTTTGAAAATCTTTCTCCACCAGATTGCCCTAAGATTTCTTTTTTAGAAATTGAAATTGAAAATGTAATGGATAATTATAGGCCTTATTTAGAAAATTACTTTAGTACTATTGTAGGTAAAAAAACAAATTTTTTTACTGATATATCCAATTTTATTTCTTATGAATTGGGACAACCCACCCATTGTTTTGATAGAGAAACTATAAAAGATAAACTAATTTTTAAAAATAAAGAATGTAACAATACCTTTAAAACATTATTGGGTTCTGAAGTTACATTGAAAGGTCGAAACTGTGTTTTTGTTTCAGCTGGTGAGATTATAAGCCTTGCTGGTGTTATGGGCGGCACATCAACTGCATGCTCTTCAGAAACAAAAAAAGTATTAGTTGAATGCGCTTACTTTAATCCAGAGTCCATTATAGGAAAATCTATCAAATACAACTTAGTTTCAGATGCTGCTCATAAGTTTGAAAGAGGTGTTGATATTGAATCGCAAGAATTAGTACTAAGAAGGTTTATAAAAATCGTACAAGATCATGCAAAAATAAAATCAATAAAATTAAAATCATTTATTGAAGATGATATTCAAAGTCCGACCATTCCAATAGATACAAATAAAATAAATAATATTCTTGGAACTTCTTTTAAAGAAAATGAATACTTAGGATACCTTAATGATCTTGGGTTCAATATTTTAAATGATATTAAAGTGCCTTTATACAGACATGACATCAAAACAAACAATGATCTTGCTGAAGAAATTGCTAGAGTTGTAGGTTATGACAATATTAAAAGCTCTCCCATTAATCTTAAAAAACTTGTTTATAGAGATGAGACCAAAGAAGCTAAACTAGAATCATTTCTTATTGAAAATGGTTTTTATGAAGTGATCAACTTTCCATTTACTTCAAATGAAGAAAAAGAATCTATAAAAATAGATAATCCATTGGACTCGAATCGAAATAATCTTCGAGTATCTTTAAAAGACTCTCTTATCAATAATCTTTTATATAATGAAAGAAGGCAAAAAGATTCTATTAAGCTTTTTGAAATTAGCGATATTTATACAAAAGACCCTAAAATAAAGCAACAAAAAAGATTAGGGTTGCTAGTAAGTGGGAGGTTGGGCAAAAATTATAATGACTTCTCAAAAAAACTTGATTATAAATATCTAAACAAGTTACTAAACAGAGATTTTAATGAAGCTATCTTCAAAATAACTGAGATTCATAGGAATGTTTTAGACACTAAGAAGAAGGATAAAATCTTTTATGTTGAAATTTCTATGAATGATATACCTAGTAGCTTCTACTCGAACCTCAGTACTAAAAATAATGTTATTAATTTTGTTACTTACAAACCCGTATCTGAATACCCATCTAGCACAAGAGATTTCTCATTTTCAATTAATAAATTGGATAAAGTAGAAACAGTCATCTCCATGCTAGACGAAGTTTCAGATGATATAATTAAAGATACTTTTATCTTTGATTTTTATAAAAATGATACAACAAAAGTTGTTAAATTAGGATATAGATGTATATTTCAATCACATTCAAAAACTTTATCTGACAAAGAGATCAATAACAAAATCCAAGAAATTTTAAGTCCTATATTGAAGCTGGATGGAGTTCTGATACCAGGAATGTAATTTATAAATACATATATATTCACTTTTTCACAATACTCAATATATAATGAATAAGTCAAACCAATCATAAAAAATGAAAAAATTAGCTATATCTTTTTTAATTACTCTTACAGTATTTATTAGTCTCCACGGGTATGGGCAAGAAATCAATGCAACAATGATACAGAATCTATCTTCAGATCAGATAGCTAAGGCTAAAAAAGCTTTAAATAGTAACAATTTAGCAACTCAGATAAATAAAGATTCAGCTAATAAGGAGGAATCTTTAAAGGATAGCGAAGAAGTTGAAAAATCTATTTTAGACACTAGTAAGTTTGGTTATAATTTTATCTCTACATCTCCCACATCTATTATCGCAACAGGAGATTTACCATTACCAGGTGAATATCGAATTTCTTTAGGCGATGTTCTTGGTGTTGTCCTCTCAGGCTCTAAGGAGCAAATTTTTGATATGAAGGTTCAGCTTGATGGAACTGTATTTTTTCCTGAGCTAGGTTCAATATCAGTTGTAGGCGAGAGTTTTCAAGATATTAAAAATAAGTTACGCAACCTTATTGAACAATCTTATATTGGTGTATCGATAGACTTGTCGTTAAAAGATCTTTCTGCTAAGAAAATTACTATCGTTGGTGCAGTCAATAATCCAGGGACTTACTTAGTCAACCCTTTCACAACTATATCAAACTCATTAGCATATTCTGGAGGCATACAGCAAATTGGATCTTTGAGGAATATTAGACTATTAAGATCAAATGGTGATAGTTTTACATTTGATTTATATGAACTTTTGGTTGATGGCGATAGAACAAATGACATAACAATAGAATCTGGTGACGTTATTGTAGTAGGCGCCGCAGTTAAATTTATAAATATTACCGGTATGGTCAAACGCCCAGGAACTTATGAAATTATCTCAGGCGAAGATTTATCAGATCTTCTTAAGTTTGCTCTAGGTTTTGATGGCGGAGCTAATATTGAAAAAATCACTTTGACCAGATTGGATTTTGAAACCTCTTCTATCATCAATATTATTACTAACAACACATCTCATAGTCTTGAAAATATTTTGTCTGTTAATGTTTATGCATATCAAAATGATAATAATTCTAATATAAGTGTTGCAGGAGCAATTGAAGAGCCTGGTTTCTATAAATTAGAAGATTATGAGAACCTAGAACAGCTAGTTTCCGATCTTAACTTTGTAAACGTTTATCCATGGCTGGCAACTCTAGAACAATTTGATGAAGATAAGCTAATGAAGTCATCTATTTTATTTAGCCTAAATGATCCAAGCACCTATCGCTCTATAAAACTTCTTCCAAATTCAAAAATATATTTTGCTAATTTAAAAAACAGATCATTTTCAGTAAACTCAATTACTAAAGACCTAATTAATGACTATCGATTAACAATAAATCACAGACAAGGATCATTTACTTTACCGGTGTTTGGAAGATATTCTGTTGAGTCTTTTATTGATTTGCTTGGGCTTGATATGAGCGATGTTGAAGCTGAAGCGACCTACATAAGTCCCCTTGATAATACTATAATTAAAGATGATTATAAAAATATGCAATTTATTGCTAAAAAATACAATACTGTTTCATTTAGATCGCCTATAAATGATTTAATTAGAGTTAATATCCGCGGTGCGGTTGATTTTCCAGGTACATACACCATGAATTCTGATAGTGTCCTCAGCGACATATACGAATTAATTGGCGGCTTCAAATCTGAGGCCTTTTTAGAAGGAATTATATTTACTAGAGAGAGTATTAGAAATCGGCAAAGACAATCTATCCAAAAATCTAAAGATGATTTAAATAAAGTTTTGCTTGCCAGCGCTCAAAAGGCTGAAAATATTGGTGATATTAATATAATAAGAGCTTTGTCAGAGTCAATAGAGCCAGAAAATCTTGGAAGAATTGCTGGAGACTTTTCTCCACAATCAGCGTCTGCTAACAAGACAATTTTACTGGATGGAGACTCAATATTTGTGCCAAGAAATCCAAATGCAATAAATGTTCTAGGAGAGGTCTTAAATCCAATTGCTTTTGAATATAACTCAAAGGTTACTGTAAGATCTGCAATAGAAAACTCAGGGGGCTATCAAGATTACGCTGATAAAAGAAAGGTTTATGTCATTAAAGCAAATGGTTTGATAGAAAGAGCAAATAGAAACATATTCACAAAAAATGTAAAGCTTGAACCAGGAGACACTATTATTGTTCCAAGGAAAATAATAACTAATAATCCTGGTATAGAGGCACTTCTGCCTGTAACGAAAATTCTATCGGATCTTGCATTTTCTGCTGCTGCAATTGAAAGCTTGTCTAATACAAATTAGAAATTTAAGGTGAGGAATTACCTATTAATTTTCTTAATTTTTTGTATTTCCGAAGACTTATATTCTGATAGCTTTACTTACAACTCGTTTAATAATCATGGCGTTATTGGTTTGATCAATATGCCAAGTGCAAGGCTTTATAACGAAGCGGCGCATGCAATTACAATTTATAACGGGAACCCAGATCAAAAGATAACCATGACTTCCTTTCCATACGATTGGATGGAAGCTTCTTTTTTTTATACTAATATTCAAGGAAAATCATATTGTGGACAAAGTTTTGATCCTATTTGCCAGCAAGACTATAAAGATAAAGGATTTAATTTTAAATTTAGACTAAAAGAAGAAGGTTTGTGGCCAGCTATTGCATTTGGTATTAGCGATATCGCAGGCACTGGATACTATAGCTCAGAATATATCGTTGGGAGTTATGGTGTAAACAGAACAGATTTTCATTTTGGTATTGGCTGGGGGGCATTAAATGGATCAAGTAACAGTTACAACAATCCTTTAGGTTATCTGTATGATGGTTTTAATACAAGGCCTACAGATACTGAAGATAAAGGCGGGCAATTTCAGCCAGGTCGATATTTTTCTGATAAAACTGTCTCACCTTTTTTTGGCCTGTCACATGCAATTAATGAAAATCTACTTTTCAAGCTTGAGTACGATACAACACTCACCCCAGGACTTATAGGGTACGAAATACCAAAAGAAGATTTTTCATATGGAATTGAATATAGCTTTATAGATAATTTTACTTTTGGTTTTTCAAGTGAGAGAGGTAACTATACTTCTTTTAAATTTATTTATAAAAATAATCCAGCGAAATCTAAACCAGAGTACAAATATAAGAAAACTGAATTTAAGGATGATGACAATAAGTATGCAAAACTAATAAAAAGTATAGAAGCTAATGGCATAGGAGTAAATAAAATTATTGAAACACCCAAAGCAATTGGATTAGAGCTTACTCAATTCACTCATCCAAATTTAGATATAGTTGAAGAGATAATAAGAAGTGCATCATATGATGCGGGCCTTGATAAGCCTGTTAAGAAAAATTTAAAAGTAGCTAATCTTCAAGGGGCATCAGAATATAATAAAGAATTTGAAAATAATTCTTTATTAATCTATGAAAGAAAAAGTAAGAGAAGTTTTAATACTAAGACTAATTTTACACTCAGGCCTTATCTTGCATCTCGAGAAGACTTTTTTAAAGGAGCTCTTTTATTGCAAAACAATAGCGAGTTAATAATTAAAGATAATTTCTTTTTTTCTACTAATCTAAAGTATTCCATTGCAGATAATTTTGAAGATTTAACACTTGCACCAGTAAATACATATCCTGCCCAAGTTAGATCAGATGTTAAAGACTACCTAAGAAGCTTTGGGGGTGGAATATTCATTGGAAGAGCGCAATTTGATTATCATTTAACTCCAAAAAAAAACCACCATTTAATGGTGTCTGCAGGTATTTTAGAAGAAATGTTTAATGGTATTGGTTTTGAATACTTATATTTCAAGCAAGATTCTAATTATGCCTTTGGCTTTGAAATCTTTGATGTTACCAAAAGAGATTATGAGATGCGTTTTGGAACCTTGGACTATAAAAATGTTGCTGGTTCTGCAAACTTTTATTATCGAAACTATGACATTATCCCTTTTGATGCAAAGGTTTCTTATGGCGAGTATCTTGCTGGAGATGAGGGTGTTACTTTTGAACTATCTAGATCATTTCTAAATGGAACTAAGTTTGGTGTATTTGCATCTTTTACAGATGTATCCTCTGAGCAATTTGGCGAAGGAACATTTGATAAAGGCATCTTTTTCAACATACCTGTTTATGGAAACTTCATTAATTATTCATGGAGACCGCTAACAAAAGATCCAGGCGCGAAGTTAAATAGAAAACATACCCTTCACGATCTTTTAATAAAGTTTAGACCTTATAATCACTAATAAATTCTTAATAATTTACTTTTGTAAGTTTTTTTACCAATTTATGTAAATCATTATCTTTTAAATGTATGTATTTTTTTTACACTTTAATCTTTCAAATACTCATTAATTTGTTATTATTCACTTTATATATAAAAATAATTTCTTATGGGAGTAGGAATTATGCATATTTTAAGATTGTTGCCATTTCTAATACTTTTTAGTGGCTTCTCATTAGCGCAAACAGCAGAAGATCTAAATATCTCGCAAAGTGAGATGATAGAGATTGAAAATAGAATAAGCTCAATGTCTGTAAATGATCTAAATGCTAGAAAAGCATTACTAAATGATGAGATTGCAAGCCTTGAAGCTGAACAAGAAGAAACACAAAATCCTTCAAGAAATAAAGAAATTTCTGAATCATTAAGCAGATCATTTGCAGAACTTACTCTTATTGAACAACTATTAGCAATTCTTCTCCCAGCTATTGCTATTGATAACTTATCTGACGATGGGGATGAGGTCACACCCCCAACTCCTCCTCAGCCCCCAATTGATAATGTTGCTCCTGTACTAACTGTAACTGGCGACAATCCAGCAACTGTAGAACTTGGTGCTACTTATACTGATGCCGGTGCTACTGCTGATGGTGGTGAAACTGTAACGACTACTGGAACAGTAGATACTTCAACTGTTGGAGCTTACACATTAACTTACTCAGCAACTGATGCAGCTGGAAATACTGGAACTGCAACTAGAACTGTAACGGTTGTTGATACAACAGCTCCTGTTGTTACTGTTACTAGTGGAACTGATACTGTAGAACTTGGTGGAACTTGGACTGATGCAGGTGCTACTGCTACTGATCTTTCTGGTTCTGTAACAGTTGTAACTACTGGAACAGTAGATACTGACACAGTTGGTACTTATACCGTTACTTACACTTCAACTGATGCAGCTGGAAATACTGGAACTGCAACTAGAACTGTAACGGTTGTTGATACAACAGCTCCTGTTGTTACTGTTACTAGTGGAACTGATACTGTAGAACTTGGTGGAACTTGGACTGATGC
>Ga0206131_10000988_pt1 | contig 38057 bp, 46 predicted proteins | sample Helgoland_Spring_FD_148636 | JGI IMG/M metagenome (GOLD analysis project Ga0206131, IMG submission 148636) | Pelagic subsurface seawater microbial communities from Kabeltonne, Helgoland, North Sea - Helgoland_Spring_Bloom_20160517_1 | ecosystem: Environmental > Aquatic > Marine > Epipelagic ... | reverse complement strand
TATTAAAGATTAATTATTTATTTAACAACCGCATCATTCTTTATTTTTTAGAGATATAAGTGTTATCTCGCTTTATATATTTTTGAATTTCCTTAATTGTATCCTCAAGGATTGTCTTGCGCTCTAGTAACTCTTCAAGCTCATCATTAATATTCTTTAACAAATCATCAATTGTGGATACTGTACAGATCTTATCGTTTAATTGCTCTTCTTCAATCATACCCCTCTCTTTTGGTTTAAAGCCATCAGAGAAAGCAGTTTCTTTATTATATTTAGCGCCTGTAAGATTAGCGTCGTCAAGATTAGTACATATCAGCGTGGCATTACAAAAATTAGCATTTCTTAGATCAGCGCATGTCAAGTCAGCATTGGTTAGGTTTGCCATATTGAGCCAAGCATCAATTAAGCTTGCCGACCTCAAGCTAGCATTGTTTAGGTTAGCATATAATAGGTTAGCGCTTTTGAGATTAGCTCCCTTAAGATTAGCACCGATCATAGTAGCACCTTTCAGGTTAGCCTCTTCGAAGCAAGTGCCAGTAAGAATAGCTCCTCTAAGGTTAGCGTATCTAAGATCAACGCCCTCCAAATCAGCATCTCTCAAGTCGGCCAAAACTCCATGATCATCCATATTAACCCATAGCTTATGATCAGATAGTATTTTAATTAATTTATCTTTATTCACTTTAGCTCTCCACGTTTGTTTTTTTGTCTGGATATCATTACGCACTCTAAGGAGCAAAACTTTGCTGAGACACTACTTCCGAAAGAATCACCGCACCCATCACAAGAATACAGAGTTCTGCCGTTCGGTCTATGTTGATCGCATTCCCCCAAATCATTGAAGGCTGCCCAAGGCTGCCAAAGCTCATTTGGTGGATCAGTAAACCTTCGACAAGTTTCTTTTATTAAGCAGCCTTTTCCTGGACACTTTGCATGCATCTTAATTCTCCTTATTGATGGACAAGGACAGTACCCCGTCAAGAAACCCTTTCTTAAATCTCTCCATTGTGGCATTTTCGCACCTTGCGTCTAACAACCAGTCAGTGTATATTTTCCATAGATAAGGCTGTCCTTCTGGTGTTGCAGCCCCCTTAGCAGTGAATTTGGGGTGCGCTCCGTAGCTGAATCCCATTGCATAAGCCATAGTCTCAGTATCTTTGTCTGTGATCATTATTTTACAAGCAAGCCCTACGTTGTCCTTTCTTTCTTGTTCAGTCATTTCTCTTTCTTTGAGCGAGTTAAAGACATCTTTGTACTCTCTTAACTCTTGTCTTCTTAGGGTCACGAGTTGTGCGTGAATGGCGGTTTCCTCCCAGATGTGCTCAGACAAAGCATACGATTTGATGCCATCAATCAGGCATTCACCCTTGATGATGGCTTGTTCCGTCAGCATAATCTGTGTTGCTAACGCTTTGAGGGTAATGTTATCTAATTCTTCTTTATTCATATCTTATCCTTATTATTTGTCTTAGATTTCTACAATGGTTTGAATATAACAATCTTGACACCTGTCAGGTGAGACAAAGCATCTTTAATTTTTTCTCGAACCACAGACCAATCCAACCCTCCCAATCCGCATCCTAGTGAAGGTATTGCGATTGAGGATATATTTAAATTCTCAATTTGTATCGCCAAATCAACCAAGCCTGATTCTATATCTTCTATTCGGCTATTCTGCCTCCAATGTCGCTTCGTTGGAAAATTAATCACATACTTTTTTGAAAATAAATCACCATTATCCCAAACAAGCATTTTTCCAGGAACTACTTTTTTGAGATCACAAGCCTTTTTATATATCTTAAAATTCTCAGGGTAACGCTTCTTGAACTCGAGAGCAAGTCCTCGTCCCATTACGCCAACACAATTCACAGTATTAACAACAGCATCCACATCTTCTTTAAATATATCTCCAACTTTATAATAAACGCTCATTTTACTTCTCATTATATCTTGCAAGGTGTGATATCCTTCACACATTTTATTTCGATCTCTACAATCCCACATTCTTCCCAGCAATTGCAATTGGCTTTTAATCGCTCTATAGCGTCGTAGACTCTAAAATCAGGGTCATGTAGCCAACAGGTCGAACACGTATACATCGTTCTAATGGTAGTTTGAGATTTCATAACAATTATCCTTTCCTTATTTTATAATCTGTATCAATAGGTTTTGCTACGAACACTTTTAAAGTCCTTCCGTCATCCTGTATGTCAAGCAAGACCTTATCAATGTCCCACTTAACATAGGCTCTTCCAGAATCGTCAATAACTTCTACTCTGGTTATCTTATCACAGTTCATTGCTTTTGGCAAATGATTTATTTTTTTTATTACCTTCATTCTACCCTATTCTCCAACTCGAAATCGCTGGCTATTCTTTTCTTTATCTTTCCCAAAACGCTTCTTTCTGTATTTGAAGCGTGCTGTACAGAATATCCAAACATTTTAGAGATTTCAGAAAAAGTCAATCTTTCGTCAGACAGATATCTGTACTTAACAATAGCTCTTTCAAATTCGGTAAACTCATCCGACATCATTCTATTTATTCTCAATAGAACAGCTTCATGGAAGTCTCTGTTAGAGAAATCGAGCTCCACATCTTCATCGGAACATATAAAGTCTGATAATGTTGATTGAGAGTCGAGACCAGAAAGCGCCCTGTCTAAGCTTCCGACGCCATTACTTATATTTTTTCTAAAATCTCTCACTGTTCCTATAGGTACAGACAACTCTTTTGATATTCTGACGCACTTCTCCTCCTCTGTAAGGCTCAGCTTGTCAAGCTTTCTTGAAATTACAGGGTGTTTTTGAAAAAGAAGCCTTCCATCATTAGAAGTTGCAAACTTGAGCAAACTTTTATTCGACATTAAAAACTTATTTATTCTATTTCTTATAGAGTAGCACGCATAGCTCGAGAAGCTAGCACCTTTGTCTGGATCAAACTTTCTAACTGCGTCCATCATACCAATATAACCTTCTTGAATTAGATCCTCCAACTCTATGTCGTAATTGGATGATCTAATCTTTATAGCCATACTCGTAACCAGTCTCTTATTTGAAGATATTAAAAGGTTTAGAGCGTGCTGATCTCCATGCTCTCTCCACTTCTTTATAAGCTTTGACTGTTTTTCCTTGTTAAAATAATGCATTTTGCGCTCCTGTTTTGTTACAAGAGTAATGTATCACATCAGAATAACTATGTCAAGGAATTCGGGTAGAATATTTTTTCTATAAAATTTCCCTCTCCATCTTCAATGTAGATGGAGAATGTTCCGTCCCTATGAGGCAGCAGGCTTTCCTCGCAATCCTTCAGGCTTTCCATGCTCTCGACTTGAAATGCCACGTGTACAGGGTGATTGTCGGACGCCATTAGGGCCAACTTGACATTTTCGAATCCTAGCAAGGCCCAGTCTTCGTACTGCGATATTACTTCTCCACCCAAAGAAGAATAGAAATCTACTGCCGACGGTATGCTTTTTACTTTTATTGCAAAGTGATCTATCTTTTTCAATTTTTTTTCCACCAATTATCAATGACCTCGATATCGAACTTTTCATATATCCAGTCAGGAAGTGAGGCTAGCGAGTCATACTCAAACCATTCTTTGTTTTTAGTTGTAGTCTTAAATCTTCTAAGCCTTCTATGCAGATCCGTTTCTAAGAAGGACTTTCCCTCTAACACTAGTATGACTTTTAGCTTATAAGGAGACCCTGTTTGCATTTGGGCCAATCTCTTATTAACATTTTTTGATACGCCTATCTTTATCGCTCCAGAAAATTCTGACTGTATAATATATAAATCTTTCATATTTATATTATAGGCGTATCGAAGTAACTTTAAACAAACTACAACTCTTCTTCTTTACTTTCAGATTCCTCATCAGCGATGTCTTCTTCTGATCTCATATTTCCAACATCTTGAGAGATAACCCTTTGCTTTAGAAGATATATGTTATCTTCATGACTAGAGTATATGGATGTCAGAAGATCATCAAGACCTAATGTCAGAAGGTTGCTACTCTCGAGATTGTCATAGAAATCTGCACTTATTTTCAAAAAAGCTTGCTCGGCATAAATTCCTCTATAACTCATAGGTTTTCCACCATCAGATATTATAAATCCCTCTAATATGTTATTGTATATTTCGCATCTTTGGGCAGATATCTTAATAGGGCAGACTACATTAGATGAGGATGCTCCCACAAACTTTTCCGCTATATCATCAGCATCTTGGGATAATTTATTATAAAGTCTCTCAAATAGAAGGTGATCCTCGTAAAAATTATCCGAAGACGCTCCCCAGTGAAACGACTGATACATATCTCTTAGTGCAAGACAGAAAGACAGATATTTTAAAAGAATATCTTCGTCATACTCTTTTGATAACATCTCCTTTAGTACCTTTTCTTCCAACTGTTTGTTATTCATGCTAAACCTCTATTAATGATCGTTCATATATTGACTAAAAATTAATAAGTTTTGGAGAATTTTATGGCGATAAGAATAGATAAATTAAATGATCTTAGAGAATCTGTAACATATCTGGTTTCTTTTGACAAACATCATGCGGCTAGTACAATAAACTGCTCGACACTTGTTGGCAACTCAGCATCACTATCCATCCCTAGGATTGAGCTATTAGGATTCGAATCAAGTCTTAGCAATGCAATAAAGATAGAAAACTGTTCAGCATCAGGAACAGATTATCTTTCTCTTGCAATAGGAATAGGCTCATCTAGAGCTTCTTTTTATAGGTCTATAGAGGATGGGTCATCAGACTATAGCTCGGTTGTAAAGATAACCCCCGAAGCACAAACCTCGGGGTATGTTCTTATAACGTTCCGAAAGAAACAAGGATTCGAAGATATTGGATTAAATCGAAGAAAAATGTTAAGAAATAGACCTTATCGCTAAACCCACTCATCTACGCTCGAAGGCTCCTCGCTTTCCTCTTCTTCTTCTGGCTCGATATATTCTTCTTCTTCTGAGTCAGATATAAACTTTACGCTTTCTTTTTTTGTAGCAAGCCTAACTCTCTTCGGCTTTTTAGAAGATGATTTGGATTTCTTACCAGAAGAGCCTCTGCTTTTTTTAAAGTCTTCGTCAATCTCCTCAATGCTTTCAAGAGTATCATAATTCTTAAAGTATATTAAAAAAGAGAGCAAGGCCTCCTTGACGAGTTCTGGCTCTTCGCTTATGGTTTCAAAAGCATCTCCTGGGATAAATGAGATTTTATCCTCATCAACCTCAACTACAAAAAAAGTTTCCCCGTCTTTATAATACATGAAGAAATTATCTTCCGCCTGAAAAGTAACACCCTTGGAAAAATCGTAGTCCATATTTATTTCAATAAAATTTATAAAATCGTATATATCATCGAATGAGTGATATATACCAGTGTATAAAATGTTAATTAAGTCCTGAGTATATGCACTCATATGGTCTCCAATAGAATCATCTTCTTAGAATTGTTGTTAAAGTACGTTACCACTCTATTTACTCTCTCATTATACCCATCTTCTTCCAGATCATCATAATATTTGAAGCAATAATTCATGATAGTAAAGTAAACAGGCACATTCATAATCTCTAGCATCATTAAAGAGGCAAAGCAGATGGACTCCTTGAGAGCTTCGGAGTCTAAAAATCCCTCAACAAACCTGTCCTTCATCCTTTCTTCTTTCCCTAAATATAACATCACTTCCATGCATATTGCAAAAACGAAGTCTCTGTTTAAGTCCTGCCTTTCCTCAGGCTCTTCTCTTCCGAAAATAGTTATATTTATATTAAAAAAACCATCTGAGTCGATTTCTGAGGAAGAATCTAAGGTGTAGCTATAATCATCAATAAACTCTATGTTGATTATAAAAAATCTAGACTTAGAAACTCTCCTGTACTCATTATTACAGAAAGAGCCTCCAATATAGTAGCAAGATATATAGGTATCTTCCCCAAAGGAAATACCCTCAAAGTCATTCAGAATATCTTCAACAAGATCTTGAATAACTATTCTCAAATCCACCCTCCCCTTTTCCCAAGAAACTATCATATTATTTTGAAAAAATAATATATTTGGATGATCAGAATATAATGTCGCAGGACTCAGATGAGGATGTTGGGTTTGGGTGCATTATACTCTCTTTGCTTTCCGAATGCGCCATGCCGAAAGCGTGGCCTATCTCATGGCAGATAACTTTTACGTTTTTAAAACTTTCTGGAGATATAAATATTTCTGAATATAATGCGTTCTTTACATTATCTGATCTTATAAACGTCGTTGTCGTTCTACCATATTCAAAAAAGCTAAGTCTTCCGTCGTCATTATATATGTATATAGAGTTTGAAGGTATGGCAGGATCATCCTTGCAACTCTTGCTATGGGCAAGGGAAGAATGCTTCATCCCGTTCTTCTCCCAAAACAATAATGACTTTTTAACGGCATCCTCTAGGACACCTGTATCGTCACACATAATGATATGTGGCGGTATCTTCCAAACATACTCTGAGGCGTCGGCAGTAAAAACAAAATAAGCTGCGAGTATCGATATCATAAGCCTAAGCCTCCAACTCTTCAATGAGAGTATCTATAGGATTTAAATCAGATATTCTAATATTCCATGTAGATGTTCTTGCTATAAAGCCATTCGGCTGCTGTGACCCTTCTGGCACCAAAGTCTTTATGTCATGAAATCTTTTATGACTTATCCAGCCTAATATCCAGCCATAAGGCCACTGATACTTCTTGTTTTTATTTACATTTATTATTCTGTTAAAAACTAAATACTCTGTAGCTTGATTGAAGTAGGTATATGTAGAGCACTCATAATAGGGTTTTGGCTCTGACGTTACAAGCTTGGTCTTAATCTCTATCTTCTTGCTATTAAATAGGAAGTCGTAATTAAAAACCTCAACACCTTTAGTCTCTTTAAATTTAGGGAAAGACTTAATTATAAGCTCCTCTCCTGTAAATCCCGCAACGTGTCTCTCAAAAGGCATAAAAGTATTTCTACTTTCAGGTATTTTTCTAGCTCTAACAATAGCCCTCTGTATCATAGGCTTTTCAATCTTTACTTTTATCATTTATATTCCCTCATTATCTTTTCTTTTTCAACCCATAAAACTTTACCATCATACTCTCCTTCCCTTACAATAAAGGCTGTTAACGTAGCGTGAGGCCAGTGCTGAGGATCAACCCTCGTTCTTGAGTCTATACTAAAAAGCTTGCTTCCCGTAGGGTGAACAAACCCTCCGTGCCCAAATTCTGAAGAAAGTGCGACAACCCCTTCGACATAATAATAATCAACCACAAATTTATAACCCATAAGTTCCTCCTGTCAACAAGTTATCACGATAGAAACGTCCTGTCAACAGATAGGGTTCACTTTTTTTATTTTTCATACTCTAGTTTTGAAATGCTCCCAAGGGCCTCCGCCAGATATGCGAACATATCTACCTTCGCATCGTCATTGTAGAACTTTTCGAAGCTCAAGCCTTCATCCTCAATCATAGTGCCTATACTATCCTCAATGTCCCTAAATCCATCCTCTATCTCCCTCAAATCTTCTTGATTTGCTTCTTTCTTAGAATACATTGATATTATAACCTTAGAAGCAGCGCTTAGAAAATCTCTGTTTTTGAGCGTTGCAAGATAAGTAAACCTGCCTATAGCGGTATCTTCCTCTAAAATCTCTATTTTGTTGGAATCTTCGTTCTCAATATAGATCTTTTCAATTATGTCCTGAAAAGTGCCAGAAATATATTTAAATATAGAAACGATGTCTTTTATTCTAGCAGAATAATCCGCACTGATATCTTCAAATAGCTTTAAGAATTCAAGCATGTAAAACTCAAAACCACTTGGGGACATCTTATTTGTCTTAATTATCGGTCTGATTGAATTTGCATACTCAGATCCAATCTTATTTTTTAAATCTTCAAAATCAGATGGGGCTTTGAGCATAGCCTGAAACCTCTCAAAACCCTCTTCATTATAGTCTAGCCCTTCCGTATCTCTTATCTCTCCAATGCTCTTATAATCTTCATCACTCTCTACAGGTACTGTCTTGGAGTCTGCTCTAAATAGAGATTCGTGATCTTCAAGATCATAATCTGAGTTATCTACTTTTTTTTTTGAGTATCCTTCAGATTCTGCAATAGTCTTGACGGTCCTAAAGAAGACTCATCTTCTCCCTCAGAGAATCCTGCGCTCTCATCGTATTCACTTTTCTCATCATCAGGATCACTATTCACTGTAGAATTAGGAATGGAGGCGCTGTATTCCGAAATCGATTCTGTTACGCTTCTAGGAACATTATCGAATCCCTCCGAAAGAGTATTCATTAACCGTATCGTATCACCAATAGTATCGTATAGATCTACAACTTTAGAGTCATATGGCACTCCCTTTATAATGCTCAATACAAGTATCGCTGCGCCATTTACATGTGGGTAATTAATTTTTTTTCCACCATGCTGTCCTTCTTCTAGATATTTCTTTAAAGATTCTGCTATATCGTTAGAATGTTTTTGCTTGTCCTCAGAGCTTAGTTCGGAGTATATGTTGTTCAAGCCTCGTTTCTCTCCCCCTCCAAAGAAAGGTCTTTTTCTATTGAGATCAGAAGTTATTTTTTTAACATTTTCATTCAGCTCAATCTCAACAGGGGCTTCGAGCACCTCTTCATTAGATTCGATTGAGTTAGTTGATGAAGGCTCGAGAGTTGTAGTCTGTGGTGATGCTACTTGCTCAACTTCCTCACCATCATCATAGTCTGGAGACGGACCCTCTTCTGCCTTCTTAATAATACGGACTGCAATATCAAGAACCTCTCTCGTAAGGCTTACAATTTCCTCCTGCTTTTCTTCTCTATTATCTTCAGTTATCGCATCGTCAGATCTGTCCCTTAAAAACAGCTTCGCTTCTCTAGATATAGCCTGCGAAATTATAAGTTCTGACAACGCTTTAGATAGGTCTACTGCAATGGTAAGTTTATCAGAATTACCACCCTCGTCATTATCTCTTGTAATATTATAAGCAATATTTAAAGAGTTATGAATTACAGTTTTCTTATATACTGTCATCATCTCTGAAAATTCAGAATAATCTCTTCCAAGGTTTGAGTTATTGCCAAAGCACCTCCACAGTTTCTCCATAAGAGCTTTGTAAGACTTAATCATCGCTTTGAGATCACTGCTTATATTCAATCCTAAATAGACTGACTTTAAGGCATCCCTTATTTTTGCTTCTGTAATCCTCTTAACAGAGTTTTTGAAGTGCATATACATTGTGACCGCATCGGATACTCCGTTCGAGACTAGGATGGCTTTATTTTTTTCAGAGTATTCCCTTAACGCATCTGTGACTTTCTTCATCTTTATTGTTACTACAGAATCACCTTCTGGAGCAGACTCCTCTAGGGCTTCTGGGGTCTCTGAGGTCGTTCCTTCTAATTCTGAATATTCTACAGAAGTCTCTTCAGCTTGTTCAGTTACGGTACTTTCAGATTCGACAAAATCTACCTCTTCAGGAATCGGATTGGCCTCGGTCACTGGTTGATTTTCTTGATCTCCAGTCAACAAAGCGAGAAGGCCTCCTGGCGCCACAGAAACTTCTACTGAACTGCCTGTATTTTCGGAATTATCCCTAGAAATGTTCTTTATCTTCTTAGCTGCTTCAGTTTTCTGGGCTACAGATCTAGACATAAGAGTATATTTTACATTATCTTGCCATATAGTTTCTGAAAAGATGGCGTCGACTAATTTATAATACTTAGTAAGTTTGAATCTTTCAGATGCCAGCTCTTCGTTAAGTATATCTATAGGTCTTCTTGAGGATCCCAAGGCCTTTTTCGCTGCAGATATAGCGCAGAAAGATTTCTTTATATTTTCCAGAATGTCTTTCACTTTGCTATTAAGAATAGTATCGGTGGATTTTGAGGAGTTTCTATATATGAAATACTTTACAAGGAAATCGTCAGATATTGTTTTGCAAGAATTTATAAACAATTTCTCCAACATCTCTTGAGAGTTATCAGTCATTACAAGTTGAGAGATATTAATCATGTTGTTTATAAGAGATATGATCTTTGAAAATAATAGTGCAACTTTAGTTTTCGCTGCCTCTTTCTCGAGGCCTAAAAACGACTCAAAACCTTCTTCGAACCTTTGTATACTTTCATCGCCCTCAATTCCATTTGATATCTCAAAAAGAGCAAGCATGTCATCTTTTCTCGTTTCCATAATATCATTCTCATTCAAGAACAATGGTCTGCTACGGTTAAGAGATCTTAGTACCCCTAGGATATCGGTCCTTATCTTGTTTGGAGATAAAGCTTTTATAATATTAACAGAGGAGCTTTTAGCAACCTCCATAAGGGCTGGAGAGACTCCAGAAATCTTATGAACCTTGTACGGCCAGTCCGCAATCTTTTGTTCATCTGTTGGCCAGAAAATATTCTTAGCTTTATCTTCGAGTGACTGAGCTGGTCTTCCTAGAAAATCATCACTTATAACCTCTAAGAGCGACATATTTTTCATATCATCGTCAGTAAAATTATCAGATCTGGTCTCCCTTTTCGCAAGAGATGATAATCCCCCCAGAACTAATCCAGCATTGTAGCTAACATAGGTATTTATTTTCTCATCAGATGAATATTCCGATAGCTCTGCATGAATCAAGTCGGAAAAGTCAACAAATTTCGATACTTCTAGCAGAATATCCTCCTTCTCTTCAACTGCTATATCTTTGTATATTATGGCGCCAGAAAGATCTTTATCTTCTCCCGAATAGATCGAACCTCTTTGTGCGTATATGATGCTTTTCGCCAATACAGATAGTGTATTTTCTTTAAATGTAGAATACCCATAAAGATCTAAGTTTGAAAAAACCAAAGGAAGTATGTTCTTATCGAAATAAGGAAGTATATCTTCTCTTTCATCTCCAATACTATAGGTTAATTCCTTTAGCTTTTTACACAGACCTTCTACTATATATATTATATCCTCACTAATATTAAAACTTCTCATAAGCTCTATAGTTGCCTTATGAGCCATATAGCCTGAGCCTTTGTAGTTATTTTCCGAAATTATAAAGGAATCTTTTTTTCTGGAGAATATAGCTTTCTTCTCTTCAATCATTCTCTTTACTTTCTCTATTGTCTTAGATCCTTCGCCTTCACTAGAAGCATATAGTCCTCTTGCGGTATTCATCTCCCTAACCAATTCGAATAGAAGTCCATCTCTGTCAGTATGGAATTTAAACAGAAAGTACTTTTTGAATTCTCCCTTAGTCTCAGTAATCTTACTATAAGCATAAGCCTGATTGACATTCCTCCTGTCAAAGTTTTTATCAAGATTATTACTTCCCCTAATTTCCTTTTCAATTCTATCTTCATTCTCTTCCAGGTACCTAACCATATTGTTGAAAATTTCCCTAACACCAAAAAGCAGCGTCAAAATATTGCCTTCATCTTGTTTGAAAATATCATCTTTATTATGTACCTTAAAGTCATTGTATGCGACTATTAATGAATTAAGGTTGGTCTGATTAGCATTAATAAGAGCATATCTCTCAGGATAAGAATATTCATCTGTTCCAATAAAATCAGTCCGCTCTACGCTTGATTCTGAGAAACAAACTTCAAACATTTTTTCAAGAAAATCGAGGGAAATTCTGCCATCCGAATATATAGACTTTTTAATTATAGTCTTTTGGATTTTGGCAGATATGACATCGTCCTCATTGGAGATAATAGATGATAAATTGTTGATTTCGTCTGTCAGATATCTATTAAAAATATCTACATCTTCAAACTTTTCAGAGTAGACCGCAGGAATAGACCTTTTTGAGATAAATTCTTCCCTAACCTTTTCTAGTTCCAATAGCGTGGCTCTATGGTTACCTATACTTGCAAGATCAACTCCAGCATCTGAGGCAAGAAGAGTAAATGATGCTCCCTCTAATCTTCCTGGCGATGATTTTATATTTCTAAGCCTAACATTAGATCTTTCTAGATAATGCGGGAAAGTGCCTTTAAGTTCATCCATCTCACCTTTAAGTCTACCCATCTCTTCTTCTGAATTCTCTTCATTTTGATCTTCTCTAAGCGCATAATATTCTTTTCTAAGATTATTAAGTTTTTCGTAGAGTTCTACTTTTTCCGACTCGGCAAACTTTTCATAATAAGAATATAAGCTTTGGGACTTTTGCGCATCTGACAGAGATTCTTCAGAATATAATTCTGTAAGTCTGGAAGCATTAATCATGCTTTTTCCAAATATCTTAGTTATGGCTTTATCATGATTTAAGTCGCTATCACCTTTCGAAGATCCGAATAAGATCTTCTCTAATAGATCAGAGTAGTTAGAATCTTCTTCACTAAGAGACTCTACCCTAGATTCACTGTCTATGGAAATTATCTTTGGACCTTTATCGAAGAATTCCACAAACTCTTCTTCATTATCAGAAGTCGAATCTTCCTTTCCAGCAATCACTCCTTCCGAGATTAAGAATCTTTTTCCATCAACTCTAAATATTTCAAACTTACCGTCATCTTTCTTCTCTATTTCCATGTTAGAGAAGTACGACTCGCCAAGGTGAGCTCTTATATTTCCAATTTCAGTTTCGCTTATGCCGACCCTTCTCAAATTCTCGGCATTATCATCATCCTCTCTAGATCCAAAGAGTCTGCCCTTATCCTCCCCAACTGACTCTAGAGCGGAAATAACACTTCGAAAGGCATTTCTAACGACAGATTCGCAGTTCCAGTTAAACGTTTTATTACTTCGGTTAAAGCTATTTGCAAGGGCGGATTCTAAGTTGTACCCCGTAGCCTCGTCCTCTAATATTTTAATATCATTTTTTCTTATAGCTACAGCTACACGCCTAGTGAAGGAGTTTGTTATTGAGTCCGTTGCTCTTATATTATATGTCGCTACCGATGTTGATTTACCTATAATATAAGAGTCTATCGCATTTAACGCTACCTTTGCATTTTCTGGAACAAAAATAGAAAACACCTCTTCGTTTGTAATATTTAGATATCTGGAAAGATTTATTTTCTTTTTACTTATCGACGCCTTCATCTTATTAACAACATATTCGTAATCAAAATAACCAAACTCCTCGTCTTCGCTCATTATCAAGTCGTATACAGTACATCCCTCTGGAACCTCTACACTGAGTATAGAATTTGAAAACTTCTTTGAGTGCTTAGACAAAAGCTCCCTCATTACGGAGAAAGCTTCTGCCAATGCCAGCTGCTTACCTTCAGGATAATGTAAGTTACCGTCTTCATCTTTTATATTTGAGATCACAAGCATGCTTCGAGTTTGGCAAGATTTCATATTAACAAGATTAGGCCATTTCCAAGCATCCTCAAAAAGTGTCGGCATGGGCTCTTTTTTTAGATTTGTTATAAAATCAAGCAGTTCTGATGCTTTACTAAAATCACCCAAAAGATTACTTCTTGTCTTGCTTTCTATTGGGGATACATATTTCTCAGGATCAGCTTCCTTTGCATCTTCTATTACCCTTACATAATATTGCATACACTTTAATGCCGTTTCAATTTCTTTCAGATATATTTCTTTAGACATTACAAGGGCGTCGAATTTGCTTTTAATTTCAATACTTCCTTTGTCAGCAACTTCCGATGTCTCACCTTTGCTTTCTGTTTTTTTAAAAAGAGCACTTAGCTTTTCTTCAAGATTCGAACTTATCACTCTGGAAAGATGATCACATGAGGCCTTCTCCGCCTCAGTCTCTGAGAATCTTATAGAGCTTATAAAATCTCCAAAATTGCCTTCATTAATATCCCTTCCTGACTTTTCTTTTGCAAAAGCAAGAAGATTACTGCGAACTAACTCAGCATCTTCCATAATTGCAAGATCAGATACGCCGCCATAGCTTGCGCTCGACGTGTACTGTTTGATGTACTCTTTAGCTTTAGCTACTTCCTCTGGCTCGCTAGACCCACCACGTTTAACTTCAGATCCAGAGTTTTTAAACTCGGAGAATTTTTTATCCATCTCCTCTTCGCTATATTTTCTAGAAAATGAAGAAACCTCATACCCTTCGAGTGCCGCTTTAAATCTGACTATGAATGCCGTATGAGGGGCGACGTACGTTGCTCTAACTTTTTTATTTCCGATATGAGGGAATGCAAAGAATCCAACCGATCCACCTATTATTGTTCTTCGGAGAAAATCTCTTAACGCGAAAAGATACGCATTACAAAGACCTGTTCCTTCTTCAGAAGAACTATTCCTGTTCTCATCAAATATCTTCATTCCTCCTAGCAGGGCGGCAAAGGATTCTATTACGGGGGTTGGAAATTCCGTAATACCCTTCATGGCTTCTAGAAATATTTCAAGATTTTTCTCTGGAGCTTCAGGTCCATTAATCTTATTAAAGAAGTAATCAGATAGCAAGATAGTCACAAGATCATTTTTGGCTATCTCAGAATACCCCTTACTGTCAATGGCATCTTCGATTCCCTCTTCTAGGTATGAATTCAAATTTTCTTCGCGTATTTCATCAAAGATGCTATCTCTGATTGATGAGAGATTATCAGAAAAATGCTTTATAGTTCTATTCTCTATATCTATCACTCTACTCTCAGTAGCATAGGACTTAGCCCTATCTTCATCGATCCCCGCACCTACACTTTTAAGACATTTATATATCATATCTGCCGCAGTCAACCTATTATCTGACAAAAAGCTAGCACTGCCAAAGATCTTATCTAATATGACCGACATCTTTTTATTACCCTTGCCCTTAAAGATTGAGGCAAAGTAATGTTTTAACTGTGAGCTTTCACTATCATCTTTTAGAACGCCTTCTTTAGACTTGTACGACTTGACCAATCCTCTTTCGTGAGCAATATTATATAGAGAGATTACAACCTTTTTCATATTTTCAGAGGATTCTAGGAACTCTTTCGCGGCCACTCTTTCTAGAAATTTATCTTCACTTTCATATCTATCGATAAGACTTTGAGTCTCGCTGGTCTCTACATCTTCACTAATGCCTGAATCTATATCTTTTGTACTAACATCTTCTATTTCGTAAGTTTCATCTGTTCTTTTCTCATCCTCAACGATAACTTCTGACTCATCCTCTAGATTCTCTATAGTTTCCTCTAACTGGATATTCGCTATTTCTAATATTTCAGTATAAAGGGAGCTGCTCTCCACATCCTTCGACGCTGCGGCTAAATCTTCATAGGTTTCGTTCTCCTCTAACACCTTCTCTACAAAACTTTTTGCAAGAGCTTTAACTTCAGTATTCTGGGGTGTGGCATCATTCCCAAGCACATTGAGAGCTGCCACAATGGTGGTCTTCGCTTCGTCACTCTGATCTGCAGAGCTCTCAAATAAAATCTTTCTAATTATTTTGCTAGTGGCGCTGACGCTTGAGAGAGTTTCGGTTGAAAAGTAATCAGCGAGAGGCTTAGATCTGTTAGCGGCAGTTGTTTCGGTTTCTTCCTGACTACTTACTTCAGCTTCGGCTTCAGCTTCTACGTCTCTAATTTCCTCTTCTTCTGTCTGTATAACGTCTGGCTTAGAACTTACTGTATTATTACCAGAAGAATCTTCCTCAGAATCTTCTTCGAAAATAACAGATTCTTCATCGACGGACATGGTTGATTCTTCAGATTCATCTTCTTCGAAAGAAACAGTATCTTCATCGACTTTAGTTTTCTGAACTTCCTCACCTGAAGTATCACCACTATCTGGATTTGCTATTTCGAAATAAATAGTTCCTTGGTCCATCAGCTTTAAAGCTTCTACGACGATATTTTCCTGTGCTTGAAGAACTTGTGATTCTTTTATTTGGCTCGAGAATTCAATCTCATCACGCAAATCATTTGCCTCACTTCTTGATAAATTTGACAAAAAGAACTCTAAGATTTCTAATGGAACATCTTTCAACGCTTTTGGCAAATCTTCTTTATCGACATTCTTCAACAATGCTTGCATTGCTCTCTTATTCAACTGTAGTAGATCCTCAAGCGTAGCTCCTCGAAGTTCTCTGTGAACTACTTCTTCGACTACCACTTCTTCATCTTTTAATTCTTCATTCCATTCAGAAAGCTCTGGTGGGGCTATAATCCCATTCGGAGTGGTGACGGTCGATTTATTACTTTTATCGTTTAGACTGTCTCTTAAATTCCCAATCTGATTGCAAATAGCCTTGGACAAGCTGAGTAATTCCGTTTTATTAACCATCTCGTTCTGATTATCTGAACTACCTGCACCCATAATGCCTTGAAGCAAATCTCTTCTATTTCCCCTAATGTCATAAGAAAGTATAGCAGCTCTGTAGGTTTCGAAATATTTGCATGATTCCTCGTATGGAAACAGCAATGTAAATACAGTCACTACGAATTCTTTCAAGAAGTTCTCTCTGAATGTCTCATCGGCTACCACCACCATGTTTTTAGAGAGATAGCTCATATACTGATCAAAGATAGCTTTGCTAGCTTTATAATCACCATCGTCGCATTTAAAATTTCGTTCTACAAAATTTTTGGCTGCGGTGGCAGCTCCCTCCAGATCGGGAAGTTTTGCCGAGAAAGAATTCTCAAAGGCTGAAATTGCGTCACTCCCTCCACCTTTATAAAAATCGAGAAGTTTTTTTATAAATATTCCGCCAGAGGTACCTTCAGATCTATCGGTTTTGTTATCTGAACTATCCAGAGGGTTTCGGAATCCTGTTTCCCCAAGATCTTCATCTTCATCTTCATCTTCATGGTCTTTAGTTTCAGGCGCAGCTCCTATATTTTCAGAATCCAAGTCTTCTCGCCAGCCTGCTCGTTCTCGAATTTGAGGAGGTCTTTCTTCTCTATTAGAAGGTTCTGATCCCGCATCATTCTCTCTATTATATTCACTCAATTCATTTATAACACCAGCTAGCTGCGCCTTTCTTTGATCTAAAGTAATAAAATGTTCAGAGTTTAAATATCTTTTAAGCTCTTCTCCATCGTCTTGGTCGTACTTCGCCAAGCAAAAATTAATTGAAGATCTTATCTTCTGTGCCTCTTCAGAATTTTCGTCTATTCTTTGAAAAATCATAAGGTTTTTTGCTTTATATTCAGCATCTCCCTCTTGAAACTGATTATTGGAAAATAATGTGGATATAGCAATACCAAATTTTATCGCCATATTACGTTTAATTTTACGATCTTTAATTTTCAAAGTAAGTTTCGCATATTCGAATAGGCCTAGATTCTCAGCTTCAGTTTGAAAAACTCTTGTATTGGCAGGCTCAAAAGCTGAGGCTAAGATGTTTGGCTGACGGCCATGAAGTTCCGAGCCTTTTGATAAAATACTTCTAATTTCCGATAGCAATCTTCTGTTCGAGAAGGTCTTTATAACTCCGATATCATAAGAGTCTCCAGCGTCGCCGTAGCCCATCATATTTGACAGCCACTTAGATATGCTTCCAGATTCATAGCTCTTTCTTGAGGAAGTCTTTTCAATCTTAAAGCCCATATTATCTGCAGATTTAAAGAAAGACTTATCTATATCAATCCTATTTGAGTAGATTTCAAGAAAAGAAAGTGTATTGTCAAGAGACATGTCTGAAGATATTTTACTTAAAGATCCGTTCAGTCTAAGTCTATCAATAATTTTGTTTTCCGCAGATATCATATATAATACCGCGTCATTCATTCGCTCTGTTTGACCTGAGCTTATAATGCTTTTCGCTTCTTTTAAGAGATTAATCTCTTTCGAAATATCTCTACCACTCAATATGCTCTTTATTTCTGATGAACGTTTCATATCTGTACTTCCCTTAATTAATTAAACTCTAAACTTAGGCATGGATTCGCTTTCTTCAAAAGTAAATCCAGTAATGGAGCTTCTGAATATACAAGCAGACCCTTTAGATGGATACTCTGCCTCTTCGATAGGATCGTAAACTCTCTGGTTATATTCTATTATAACATTATCAACAGAAGGGTCTAGTATATCTGACTTTATTCTTTCTATATCTGATGCTCTAACAAAGAAAGAGATCAGCCCATTGTCTGTATATATACTACAAAATGCAGAGCAATCAATATCTGAATCCTCCGAGGATGATTCATCTTCTCCAACTATTCTAAATGTCAAAAAAACCTCCAACAGCTTACCATATATAGTACCTATACACTCTTATAAAATAAGTATTAATATGTTGTATCACATGCAAAAATAAAAATAGACCAGGCCGCGAAACCTGATCTATTTTAAAAAAATTATTAGAGTACTTTTATAGGACTAACCATCGTCGGAGTAATTCTTAAAATTATTCCCCATCTCCTTAAGCTTTAAGCCGTCCTCAAAAGATTTAAAACCAAACTCCTTAAAGGCGGCACTCAAATCTTGCTTTCTGAATATAGGATTAGTTACCTCTACCTCAGCTAGAGGAAAGCAGTCTCGCATCTTTATAAGACTATAAGCAAGCTCATACTGAGATCTGAAAGACTCATCCTCCAGTCTTTCTTCAAGCTGACCATTTTTAAGTATCTTGTCTGCAGTCTTCTTACCAACTCTCCTAACTCCAGGAATATTGTCAGAAGGATCTCCAACCATAGACTTCCAAGAAACATAATCATAGTCAGTCTTTTCAAAGTACTTTCTCTTTATAGGATTGAAGACCTGCACGTTACTCATCTCATTTATAATCTGAATATAGTCCGAATCATTCGTAATAATAATAACATCGTCGTCCTTATGAATCTTGGCATACTTATAAGCCAAATCATCAGCCTCTTCATCTGGATGATAAATAGTCGTGACAGGAATAGAAGTTCTGCATAACTCTAGAATAATTCTCTTCTGGCGATTAAAGGAGTCCCAATAAGCTATCTCAGCCTCCGTCGGATCAACCCTCTTGCGATTACCCTTATACTCTGAGTACAAATCAAGCCTAGCCTTAGGCTTTCCGTCAATTGCAAAGTAAAAAATGTCTGGACTGAAATCCCTAGCAGTAGCGTTTATAAGGTTTATAAAATTATAAACCATCTGATATGGTCCAAGATCCATAGCACTACCGCCTCCCCAGTTAAAACGACAACGATGTATCGAATTGTATCCGTCTAAAATAACTACCTTCTTCATGAAAATCTCCGTAATGTTGAATGTCTATTGAAAGAAAACCTCCCCCAACAAAACAAGAGTATCCCAACAAGATTGATCTGTCAAGAAGTTTAGACATAATATTATGAAAATTTTCCCTATACTGTATATATGTATATTTATTATACTAAGTATATACTATATGGTAGTTTGTAATGTATAGCAATTGTAGCCGTATCTACATAGAATTAAACTGAATACATTTTTATTTTACTCTTTTGCCGCAACACCATCAAAGTCACTGTATGATATCGAAATAGGTTTGAAATTTTTGAATACCTTGTTCTTATTGTCCGTTCCGTCTTCCCCAGTAAGATCAAGTAGATTCGCAGTCCCCTTTCTTACTTCCAGGTGAAGATGAAATCCTCGGCTAGCAGTTCCAGTATTGCCCATAGTTCCGAGCTTATCACCTTCTGATACGGTATTACTATTATCTACTAAGCGGGTTTCCATATGACCGTATACTGAGACTATTGCCTCATCATCAGTAGATAGATCTTCATGATATACTATAACGGTATTTCCAAAAGTATCAGAATAGTAAGAACTTAAAACCTTGCCGTCAGCAATAGATAGAATATCTGAACCAGATCCTGTGTCGTCAATTATATCAATACCCTTATGAGTCCCGCTATCGCGTATTCCGTAGCTAGAAGTAACTTTAGCATTATCTCCCCCTACAGGCTTGGCGTAGGTCCCTTGAGTCACTGCAGGAGCCTCTGGTGCTTCAGAGGAAGCATCTGAGCTATCTTTGGTGGTATTTAGGTCAAACGAACCAAACGGGTTCCTCTGGGCGGAAATTTTTTCGTCATAGTTTTTACTGTCCATTGCGGAATCATATAGAACCACGAAAGCTATTTTGAGAGGATCACCACCTGCTGAGACTATATTGACGCCACCTTCTTCTTTTGTTACTGCGTCGTTATCTTGGTTTACTTTCTCAAAGTAATCCTCATATAGAGTATTATCGAGATTTCCCACGCCATCATACTTGTCAGTGTAATCAGAAGGCTTGGTTTTGCTACCTTCCACTAAGGCTATTACATAATTTTTATTTCCAAAAAACCTACTTAAGCTGGTAAGTGTTATTGCAGCAGGTTCTTCTTGAGGTTCTTCTTGGGCAATGCTGACTATGCGCTTAGCCATGATAGCTTCAGAGAGAAAGCCTTCTTCATTAAGATATTTTAAAAGTGCAGATATTTTTTTCACATTAACCTCTATTCTTACAAATTATCCTATAATTAATATAAAAAAAAGGACAGGGTTGAAAACCTCGTCCTTTTTGCAAGAAAAATAAGCTAAATTAAAATAAATACTCATCCAAATCTAGTTTTGTTAGCATGGGGATAAAAAACAGCCTATCCTCCTTAGTAATATTGTTTAAGGCAATGATTATTAAATCATAAAACATAGACTCCCTGATGTGCCTTTCTATTGAAATTTTAGAATCATTATATTCTAATACTTTCTCAAAAATTACTTGCATTAAATCATAAGAGTTATCCTTTGTGATTAGACCAAGAAGGCCTTCTGATATAAGTTCGTCGTACCTCATTGATGAATTTGCTGTTTCTGATAAAAAATCAACAGACTCTCCTACGAAATCAAACAGCGCATCATTAGAGTTATTGCCTTTAAGGATGCTAATAATTTGAGACTGCTTGTATGCAAAATCTAATCTATAATTTTCATTTTTTTCAGTTAAGAAATTCATAATTTCAAGATACATTTTATCAGACATTAGAGAGAAAGCTCTAGCTTCATAGAAGCTATCTTTGAAACGGTAATGATCATAAAACTTTTTAAACATAATAAACATTTCTTCGGCAGACATTCTAAAAAGCATTACGCCGTCTAGTCTAAATGGAGAGAATAGACGTACTTTTTCGGACATGTACAGGCTGATGTCGCCAGACAAGACTCTAGCTAGCATTGATGCTCCCCCAGGAGCATCCCATAACGACTCTATGGACGAGCAAATAATACCAAAGAAGAATTTTCTAACAAACATACTGTCTTTTAAAGCTCTAAAGCCATCAGAAGAATCCATATTTTCAGCCATATGTATTGCCATGTTGATTTCGTAATGTGAATCTTTTGATTTTATAGATCTGGAATTTAAACGATAGGCTCTCTTCTTAGAATTTTTCCCCCAGATCTTTTTCTTCGCTACCGTTAAAGCATACTTTTCAGAAAAAGATGTTTCTGCAGCTAGCGCAGCAAGAATCATATCTTCGTTCTGAAAGAGAAAGTCTTGAATTATCTTGAAGTAGGTGAGCTCAGTCACAAGCGCTGAAACTTCTCTATTATAGTTTAGAAACTTATCTGAATTATGGCAAGCTTCCTCTATACACTTATCTATGACATCATCGATATTCATTTATCCGCCTCTCCCTTTAAAGCCTTAAGGCATATTTTTCTTTTTTCATTAAAAATAGATAAGATAAGAAGTACGAATACTATCGAAAGTATAACGTTTGCCTTCATTTGAAATGCAAGGTTGTTCTTGTTTCTATTCTTTGCTTCATATATTATAATCATTACGATAGCGGCAGGTATAATCATAATTAAATTATACTCTGCTTTTAGATCTGTTCGGAAAAAAAGACTTTACTCTTATGTTATCAAGAGCTGGCCATCTTTTAGAGTATATTATTTGTTCCAGATCCGTAATATATTCTTTTGTATTTGAAGAAACACAGAACGTGCTTAAATCCTTATCTTTAACTTCACCGTCAACAAGAACTTCCGAGCCGTCTTCCGTTATCATAACCCAGAAGCACTCTTCTATAATATTGTTTCTGTATGCATAATTCAAAAGCTCTTTCTCGTCAGGCACTGGGCTCTTCAAGGAAGGTTCTCCTAGAAGATATATTAGGTTTGAATATTCTGTTTCAACGTAAAGGGAGAAGGAGTAGGATGTTACATCTATATCCATAAGATCAGTGCACTTTTTTATTTTCTTTACAATCATATTTGCCTCACAAGGTAACCCTCTTCTATTGCCATTAGAGTTGCGTTTAGCTTGGCAAGCTCTAGGTTGTCGAAATGTTCTCTTATTATAGAATCTACATTGACGCTGTTACCATGAATTCTAAATATAGTTGCAGTAGCCGAATCATCATTTGCTTTTCTAACAATAATGGCAACTTCCCCTTCAAGGCCTGCACTCTTTTTATGAGAAGATTCTACAGATCTATAAAAGCAGGTGTTGCTTCCAATGATATCTTTTTCTTTCCAATTAGAAATAAGCAACTTTAATCCCCAATTCTTTTAAAAACCACAACACTCGAAGCTTCGCTTCTTCTCTTGTCTGGGAGAAGATCACTTCTGATATTGCCATATTATTTTTTGTAAAAGAAGAGTGTATGTTTATCATAGCACCCCATGATCCTGGTAATGACTCATCATCAAGCGACCCATCCTCGTTATATTCGGGCTCCTCATAAGATACGTCGGCAACCCAGGCCTCGACATCTTTGTACGATAGGAAAATCAAATCACAGTCTTCATTAGATTCTGTTTTCGATACGAAAACTTCGTTTTTTATTACACCCATAACACTTCCTTGTTTTTGGTTATGATATAGTTTTATCACTGTGCGGGCAGTATGTCAACTTTATGGTTGATTTTTTTCACAATCTCAAGAACTTCGGCCTATTACCGTTTTTAACAAAAAAGCCTTGATCAATTGACCACCCAAAATTTTGAGTGCTCAATTGACAAAGCAACCATACTGCGTTAGGATCTCTCATAACATACTTTTTCGCTCTACGATTATTTGTTCTATCGAATACAGATAAAATAAACAAATCTTTTTTTCTGCTTATTGTAAATATCGTTTTATCATTTAAGAATAATGAGTATTCGAAATTTGAAATTACAGATAGAGTTGAATACTCTTTGATTTTCATTTTTTATGTTCCAGTGCATTAAGCATTACTTTTAGAGATGTTATATTTTTAGCTATGTCGAATATGGCATTTACAGATATTTTCAGTTCATCTTCACCTAAGTTCTCACTAGATATAGAATACAATATTTGTTCTTCTGCGCCAACCAAATAATCTAAGAGACGTTTTATCTCTTTGATTTTCGATTTCATTTTTTCCTCCACCCTCCAGAAGGAAGAAGTTCCAAAGCTCTTTCTTTAGCTTTTTCAATATCAGATGCGTTAAATCTAATATGATCGTCAAGTCTTCCGTTCCTTATGAATATATAAGTTTCATACTGTTCTTCGACTTTATATATTCTTGATGCAAGCATGTTCGAAATATAAAGCTCTTCAACTTCGTAGTCTGACTTAATCCAATAATCTTCTTCAGGAGGAATAAATTTTAAAGACTTTGCTTTTTTAATAGCATATGACTTTAGATATTTCTCATTAAAGTTATTTTTGCGCAACGAATACTTTTTTGGTCTTGTTTTTTGTTTCCCACTAACAAGATCTATTGTACTTTCAAAATCTTCCAAAGAAAGATGAGCGTAACCGAAAGTATGGTTTTGCTCTATAATAAGATCAAACGGCACGGTGTATTTGAACCCGCAAGGGTCAACCTTTCTCTTCTTCGAAGTAAATCCCCCGAAATTGAGAATAGTAAGACTAGATTTTTTCCACATATGAACCTCCTGTGTAGTATTTAATTATCTTACATACTGAGAAGTGTCAAGGGATAAATCTATTTTTCAACCAAATTTACTCAAAAAGAATGGTATTTGATTTTTTTATTCCCTGAGCAACCAATCTGGGAGGGAACCGTACGAGCTTTCTGAGTCCGATTGGCCTTCGGAAACTTTTGTGAGATCTACATTAAATCTCGCTTCCATCATAGGGCCACTAACAATGTCTCTTAGCTCTTTTGAGTTCTCCAGAAAACCTTTTCCAGCTATGGCATATTCAAACAAAGACTTTAATGTTATGGTGGCATTTTCAACGGAGCCAGATGCGCCAAGCGATCTGAATAAATTTTCTGATTCTAAATCATTACTGTCGTTTTCTAAACTTAAATTGTTCTGTCTGTTTATCGTTTCATCTAAAATCTGATCAAAGCTCTTATCATCACCAGAATACAAAGCACTATATGCCTCAAGCTGAGCTAACCTAGCCGACTTCTTATCTGCTCTAATCTTTGAAAATTTACTATTAATCATTTTTACTTCACCCGTTAAACATCTGTTTACATAATATGTTACGTTATTAGTAGATTATTTCATCAGCTGCGGCTTTTTCTATTATTATATCAAAACACTCAGTGTGTCCAGAGAATTTTATCATAGGGGAATACGAATAACGTTTATAGTTATTTATAATTATTTGCTCTTTTTCAAATAGAGACACAATACCCCCATGGACTGTTTTTATATATTCACAGCTATAACCACTTTCGCTCTTTATTGCCTTAAGCCTAGACTCTAGAGAGCCTGTCACTCCAACCTTTAAGAACTTTTCTTTTGAGTTCCCCATTCTGATTAAATATAAGAATCCTTTCTTGTCTTTATGAGACTCGTTAAAGAATTTTTTGATACCAGGCACTGCGCATCTGGGGCATCCTTGCAATCTATTTCTATGATGCATGATAGTTTGAGAAAACATTCCATGATCAGGGCAAATTATCTCTATCTTCTGAGAATTGGATTTATATTTGAAATCAGAATAAGCGTATCTATCATTATGAGCTTTTCTCATTTCAGATATGACGAAGCGTTCTTTGTCATAGCAAGCATGAGCTCCAGGTCTTCTATTGGCCAAAATAGAGTCCAGCCTTGATCTAAATCGATTTCCATCATTATCAAAAACCACGACATAAGTTTTTCCTCTCTTACCTCCTACTCTATCAATACTTTCAAGATACAAATCTCCAAAGTTCTCAGAAAGTTTGTTTGATATGTAAACATCCTTATCCAAGCAGCAGCCAAGGTCGAGACCCCTATCTATAAAGTCGGAAAGACTCTTTCTCTTGTAAAGACAACCCTTGTGCTTTATATAGGCATACTTATCTTTTAAAAAGAATTCGTCAGGCTTTACGTGCTTTTCTGAAAACTTAGATAGCAAGTCTTTGGTCATGAATATCCTTTAAGAATTGTTTTCTTTTATAGAGCTGAGTATTTTCTTTTTTATAGTTTTTTCTATTCCAGGGTTTATTCTTTTCACATATGGCATCATTTCATGACGAATAAAGTTTCTATCGAAAGAAAGATCTAAATTGGTCTTGTCGCTAATAAAGTTTATACTGCTTGCTTCCGCCCATTCTAGAATTCTTTCTTTATTGTTTAATAAGAACGGTCTTAATATATAATCTCTTTTGTATGGAATAATCTTAGGATTCCCTTTCATGGAAGAGAAAACCCATGTCTCAACCGCATCACCAAGGTGGTGGCATGTTATTACTGGCAGATCAGACCTGCATCGTTTAAAAAAGTTATATCTTTCCTCTCTCCAAAAGTCCTCCTTGCTTCGCCCCTTTGGAATAGGGGAGGTTATCCTGCCGACAATAAGTTTTATATCGAGCCTGGCGCACTCTCTAAGCAGAAAATCTTCATACTTTTTAGAATCTTTTGTTCCATGATTAAAGTGTAACGCCGTAACATTTCTTTTCATTTTAATGCAGAAGTCTAGACCCACCATGGAGTCGACGCCCCCAGATAATGCTAGACATATGTTTTTTGGGATTCTCTCGGTTAGTTTCAGGTAGGTCATACTCTATATATCATTTGTTGCAATTTTCGCAATAATCTCTTGCGGAGCCATAACCGATCAGTTCATCCTCAATTTGAGTAAAAGATCCACACTGCTCGCACACTCTTTTTGATATTGCTTCCGCCATATCTATATAGTTTTCAAAACACTCTATGTGGCGGTCAAGATAAAACCTTAAAGATCCGTACTTCTCCTTTACTTGTACTGCCTGAACCTGAGGAGCCCTACCATCGTTACAAGAGCCCTGTATCTCGCTACAGAGGGAGTCTATGATGGAAAACCAACCATCACCACACTCTATGCCCCAACACATTGCTGTTTCCATCATAGGTAGATCTTTCTGCGAAAAAATTATAGGGTATTTCTCATATAGTTTTTTTTGTAGTCCGTACTTCATGCCTGCTCTCCGTAAGATAATTATAATGTTTTGATACAATAGTATACTAGTCGGTTGAAAATGTCAAGAAAATAAATATAAATATTGTCCAGTACTATTATTTTATCTGTTATCTGTGAGATACTAGAATATTGATAGGGAAACGGTATGAGCAATAATATAGAAATGATAATAAAGAAATATGATATGCTAAAGTCAACTAACGATCTTTTGAATGTATTCTCAGATCAATTTGACGACGATGTAGAATCCTTCTGCCAAGACAATGATATTGAGTTGAACAAAATAGAGGCGGAAAGAAAAATGGAAGATGGTGAGGTTGCCTTAGAGGATGATGTTAACAGCTTTGAAATGACAGAAAATATGAAAGAGGTTATGAAGAAAGAATATAAGGATATATCAAAAAAGACACATCCAGATAAAACAGACTCGAATCTTTTTACTAACAAAATATTCAAAGACATGAGTGAGGCATATTCCGAGCAGAACATTTTTGAGATAATAAAAATATCTTTTGACTTCTTTGAGAAAACTAGCTTCGATCTGACAAAAGAAGAAGAAGAGCATATGCTGAAATATCTAGAAACAGCGATAGAGTTTTTAAAGTCAGATAAGATTTGGAACTGGAAATACAAATCTGCAAGTCAAAAAGCTAAAGAGATATTTGGAGTACTAAGAGCTTTAAAAGTAATAAGGTAGTTATATCTTTATAGTTCCGTATATCTATTCGGAATAGCTCTTCATAAAAGGCTCGAGACACTTGGAGATATACCAAGTGTCGCCTTCCTGCAAGAACATCTATACTGAAATACTTATTTAAAAAATGGTGAATTAGGGGAAGATTCGAACTTCCGACCATGGATTTATCTGTTCCAATGCTCTTACCCGCTGAGCTACCTAACCAGATGGAGGATTAAAGACCCGCTAATCCTCCCAAAGCCCAGAATACGATCTGGCGAAACAATATGAGCATCACTACCACCTTTGCAGGAATAGGATAGGCTGTTCGGGGCTACGTCACACTCGTCAGTGATGTATTTAAAAATGGTGCTCGGACGGGGAGTCGAACCCCGCAATTACACTAGTGTTAAAAAAGCGCCTGCCCTCACTAGCTTTCTGACCGCCCAACCGAGCAAATTATTTATCATCTCCTTCATCTATAGTATAGACATAGTTTGCTTAACATTCAAAAGATCTATTTAATATATTCATTAAAACTATCATCTTCATAGCTGAAGAATTTTAACTTACTATCCTTAAGAGCTTTTAATGCATTTTTTATGTGGTACTTTTTAACTATTTTTGGTTCCGAATATGAAACCATCTCCGTATTCATAAAGTTGTCTTCGTGTATAAATGTAGAAGCATCAAGGACATATAACCAACCTTCCTTACCTTCGTAAGTATCGATCAGCTGGTTTTTATTTTTCTCTCTAAAATATAACGGATCATCTCCAACCGTCCCTTGTTCGAACATATCATCGTTCCAGTATTGCAAACTGCATAGAGCCTGTTCCAGACTAGAAGATGCAAATACTCCTGGCTTATCTAGCAAGTAGTGAGATGATATATCAAATGATCTAAAATCTTTCGGTGATCCATGATATACATATTTTTGTCTTTCGGAACTTACCGCCTTAACATCTTTTTTTTATTGCATTGTTGGTGTAAGTACCAGAATCTGATCTCTCATCGGCTGACGAGAATTTATCCAGATCGTCTTCTTCATATTTAATCTCTTCATTTATCTTAGAATAAAGCTTTTCTAGGGTTACATATGCCGTTCCGTAGGGATCATACGCAAAATCTCTATACCCCGTAATAATATTTGATGGAGTATTTTCAGCGACATTACTTATTATCGTGGCAAGAGTTTCTTCTAACGAAGGAATTATATCTTTATTTCTAAGCTTCTCAGAGAACTCTTTTGCTGCATCTGCATTGTCTTTGAAAAAAGCAAGGATAGCGCTGCCCTCTCCGTGATCCGTAAGTCTTATTGCAAGGTCAGATAACAGACTTCTCTTTACCTCTCCCTCTTCAGAATCAAAGTACTCTACGATATCTTTCCCGAACTCTTCTATTGCTCTTGAATTATGTTCTTCTTCCGATGAACCTTCCGCATCATAAGATCTTTTGATTAAATTGTCGACAAAGTCTGCCTCTACGGTTAATCCTTTTTCGTCAAGTCTATTTGCGAGCCCTACTAGCTGTCTTATCATAAATCCTCCAATGTTTTAATAATACAATAATATTCTTAAGATTAGTATACTACACCTCAAGTTAGATATAATATAGGTCATATTACATTAAGTATCCTTAATAAATTAAGAATGCCATCCTTCTTTGTCATTTCAATTCTATGTGTCCGTATAACCTTATAGTCACTGCCAACTCGCAGATGTTTCATAACTATTGGGAGCAAGTTCATATATTGACAGATCCCATATCCCTCTTTCTTTTAGTCTCTGCGCAAGCCTTGACTGCGGCATCATACCCTGTCTGACAATGCACCATACTTTCACTCCATACTCAGGGTCTTTCATCCAGTAGTCAAAGACTGGTAGGAGCTCCTCTGGGGGTATATCGACACTCTGAGGTAAGTTCAAATAGAACACATCATTAGCATTTGCCGCCACTACCCATTCTTCTGCTTTATTAGGATAAATAGATATCTTTCCCTCTGCTAGCAGGACTTGAATTACATCATCTTCCTCAAGGTCCTCAAAGTCTATTTCAAATTCAAATCGTTTTACATTATATTCCATACATTTCTCCCGAAGCATGTTGTGTAATTATAGTCTACAATATCCTTCAACGCTTTTAGACTCGAGCAGATCTTTTTATATTCGCAGAGTTATTATTCTTTCCTTTCCTTAGAGCATTCCAGGGTTGTTCCTACATTACCCTTGATCCACATGTGCTTATTAATCCCGCCGTCCCAATCATGGTGTAGCTCTTCATCTGTCTGGGTAATAAGTATTTTTACAATAACTCCTCTGCCACCAACTTTAAGGTAGTCTCTGCCCCCATCAACATATCCTCCAGTTTTTCTTTCGCTACTAATCCAACAAGGACAGGCGTTAAAGTCGTGTCTTGCTCTGCTGAAATAAGTTGTGTCACAGGTCTTGCAGTATCTACCAAGTATTGTTCTAGTCATTACTAGCACCTCTCCTTTGAACTAGAAAAGGTGTATCCTTACCATCATTAAGAAACATAGCATTACAAACCACGATTTCCCAACCACCTTCTTCGGGTGTCATAATCACTTTGTGACTATCACCCTTTCGTACATAGGCGAGGGGTTTCACATCATTGGTATTATCCATCTCATTTGACAGGATAGCCCACAGATGCCTAGCATCTGATAGTGACATTTCTACATCTATGTGTAACCACCTTTTGTTTTTCCACTGTTGTATATAAAACCAGCTATCAATCATTATAATTCTCCTCGTGTCTTGCTCTGCCGAAATAGGTTATGTCACAGGTTTTGAAGTATCTTCCTAGAGCAAACCTTTCGGAGTTTTATTTATTGCTCATAACAGAACGACCTAATCCTCTTTGCTTGAGCAAGAGCTACACAGTGTTTTTACCCAATAATTCCCTGTAGGCTTTCCACTATTTCCGCAAATCTCGCAAACCTTAAGTGACATTGATTCTGCAAAAGATATTGACGCCCTAATTCTATCATTACCACCGTCAACATAAAATCTTAGCTGTCCAAACTTCTCTTTGACTTGAGTTGCTTGAACCTGATCGATAATGTTTTTTTCCAACTCAGAGATTCTTTCTTTTAAATAATCTCTTGTGTATTCTGGAAGATCCTCATTTTCGGCTAGTTGCTTCTTGCACCGAGCTATCTCTTCTACGGGATAGTCAATAAGAATCTGAATTTCTTGGCATAGCACATCTAAAATGTCGTACCACCCATCTCCACACGATATGCCCCAACACATTGCGGTCTTAGCCATAGACAGATCTTTCTGTTCAAATATCTTAGGGTATTCCTCATATAATTTTTCTTGCAGTTCGCGCTTCATTGTTCACCCCTATCATAGACAGTATAATACAAAAGTATAATACTAAAAAACATAACGTGCAACATTATTTTAGGATTTTTTCATATAAAGATCACGCTACCGTAGTGATCTTCGAGAACCCCGTCCGATATTTCAGACGTCTGCTCTTCTATGAACTCCTTAATCATCCTTTCGGCTTCCGATTTATTATCTTCGGAAATAATCCAAGAGTGATTGTCTCCGTTTATTCTATTAGGAATGTCGTAATTAAAGTCTTGAGATGCTAAGTTTGCAAATATATCAGGATAGGTGTCATTATAATTGCTGTTCGATGTTGAAAAGAAGTGCGGTATTACGCTATGCCAAAACTCGTACTCATCCTGTCCAGAAAAATCCTTCAGATCTTCCAGCATTGATAACTTCTCCTCAGAATCATCTTCAGATTCCTCCTCTGCGTCGTCTAATTCAGATCTGTTGAGCTCTTCATCTTCATCTCTATAAAGACTACACAGAGAATGCATTAGAGATTCCAGAGAGTACTTTAAAGAAGAAGAGTCATTCCAGTCCATAGACATGTGACCTATATCATGAGCAAGATAATTAGGGCTCTTATATATTGATGCAAGACCTCCAGTGCTATACGCCTCTTCTCCCATAAGAATTATTAAAAAGTTTTCATAAAGATCTTCCGAATCGTAGTCTTCTCCATGCTGATCTTCAAGTTCCGCCGCATTACTTTTAACTTCGGGCATTTTATCAAACAATGACTTTACTTCTGGAAATTCTTCAAAGAACTTTTCCATTGATGCCGAGTCTTCTCCGAAAGAACCTATTAGTCTTGAGGTTTCAGAATATGTAGGTTTACCTTCTGAGAAGTTATAAGAATCTCCCTTAAAAAGTCTTACTATTCTTCTAAAAAAATCAGAAGAAACATCTTCTTCTTTAAAGACAATGAGAACTATTTTATCCCCAAGTCCACTTACAGACTTAAACCAGTCCTCTGGGTCATATCCAGAAATACCATCTTTGTCATATGAACGGTACCTTTTTGACATTCCAGTTTCAGCGATAGGATTTACGGTAGATGCAGACCCATGATTAGAGTCTATCCTTACAAGGCCATCCTCTATTATTGGCGCTGAAATTTTTCTTATATGTTCGGCCTCTTCGGTTAAGCCCATTGAACTTAGGTAGCTCAAGACCAGTCGTAGTTTTTTAATCATAATTAACTCCTTAGAGGAAAACTCAAAAGGCTTTCTGTTTTAAAAACCTTTCATCATACCCTCATAAGGGTATGATTTTTAAAATATTATATTTCTAAATTAGCATGCTGCATTTTTTATAAAAAGCTAATCATTACTTTTCCCTCAGACTCTCTCATTATGGATTGACAAAATATTTTAATTAAGCTTTCAATGTGAGAAACGCAGTCTTCATCTTTACACTGATCAATAAGTGTAAAGGTTTTCCTATCATTTCTTATATCTAAGGTTATTTTCTCTGGCAAGGTTATATAGTTTTTAATACCAGATAAAGACATTGAATATATATGATTTCCCCAATCTTGAACTCCGAAAACCATATGATCATGTTCTAAAAATCCAGGAGGCCTTGCTTCTTCATCTATAATATATATAGCCAAATCTCTTTTTGCGGAAATATTGAGGTTGTTCATATATCTTCCTTCTTCATCTTCATAAAAGCTAGAGACTTGCCTGATAACGTAATCGTCTATGAGAGAGCTATCATCCGATTTTAAAATACTGTGAGCAATATCGTGCAACAAAAATTCAGGAGTTTGAGATAAATTATCACCCTTCTTGGTTGTCCTTATAAACATAACAGCTATTGAGTTATAATCTATATTAGACTCTGTACACTTCTTAATTAGAAAGTTTTTAATTTCTGGGACATCGTCAAGTATTTTCAAGTCATATGTCGCGTCTTCAATATCTACCCCGAAACCATCTTCATTGGTTGATTTATCTATAATAAACTTTGCAATATCAGAATCATAATCCTGCGGGGTAACATAAAAAACAAAAACACTTTCCGAGACATGATTGAAATATTTCTTATAATCGTAAACAGTATTCCCTTCAGATTTATCGATTATAAAATCATCTGGAGCAACCTTGAGAGAGTTAGAGTGAACAACCTCTTCCAGAGGAGTTGCTTTCTTTATTACAAGTTTAATATAATTGTACTCCTCAAACAACTTATTTTTATGCAGATAATCAGACAACTTGATTAGACGTTTTAGCATGACACAACTTCCTATATTATAATTTAAACCAATAAATTAGCATATAACCTCTTTAGCTTGTCTTGAGTAATATATCTCTAATCATTATACGCCTTGAAAACTTTCCTAAGAAGTGGCTGACCTTTTTAATATTGTAAAGCTTCGAATCCCTTAGAGAGTCTAGATTAACCTTTATCATCAACTCTCTAATATGAATTTTGTTTTCAGGAACAGAGAGAGATCTCGAATCTACAACTAAGCTTAAGAGCTTTACTCTTTCGTCAAGATTATAGGGTGCTTTTTTGAAAATACTTTAAAAGATAACTAGCTGGGCGAACTACCTAGAGGCATCTTCGGCGTCCTGTGCGTCACCTACTACTTTCGCGCGTTCATTAAGAGATTTAACTCTATCTTTTAACTTATAAAGCTCTCCAAATTCAAAATCTAAGTCTTTTTGTATGATGGAAAAAGACCTAAGATCATACCCGCTAACTCTTACGTCAGATTTCAACTTTAATTCTAATACATCAAGCTCTTTGATTATAAACTTTTCAACCATCAAGTATAAACCCTCCTCCTTGTAAAGCTTACATCTAATTACATCCCGCAATTCAAGTCCCTTAATGGCGTCCTCTGTCTTATCTTTGTACTTAGGATCGAGGTGCAAGCCTAATAAAAAGAATTCTACTCCATTGTGATAGTATGTCTTGGTATTTCCAGAATCATCAGCGTAAGTCCAAGATAAGTCTCGAATAGCTTTATCGGCTACATATTTATAATCCCCGCCGTACTTTTCTGTATCTTTTAGATTCCAAATCCCATAAGTCATCGTATCTAGCGCATTAGAGTACCACCCAGTGTCATCGTAATCGAATTCATAATCCTCTATATTGAAGTTCTTGCAGTATTTTAATATTGCCGAAGTTATATCTTGATATTCTGAGCCAAAATGACTAGAGACTTTGCTTTCAATTAGGTCATTATTTCCCTTATCGACACTTGCCATATCTCCATAGCTAATTGAAAAGTCGCCGCGATTAGTCTTAGCCGAAAGACATATAAAATCCATAATAGGATTAATATTATAAACATTACTATCTTCTTTTGTCCTAACAATAAAGAGAAGTTTACCCGCTCCCACACCTGAAGATTCGTAATAGGAGCTATCTCCAGGGTATGCTATACACCAGTTTGTGCCCTCAGATAAAACTTGTGCGGCTATCTTGGAATTTGGAAACGAAACCTTAAAGTTATCACTCTCATATACTAACTTTATATCCTTATGACTGGGTCCACGTATACAGTTATTATAATAAGACCTATCTTCTTCCTCTCTTTCGTAATTGTCATCTTTCTCATAATATCTTATTGCTCTATCGGCCTCTCTAAACGTTTTATATCTATTTAGATCTCCATAGTTACCTGCGTCTTCACTATCAAAAAACCCGCCTTCGTAGTGCCCCATAATCCTAGTCATTTCGACTCCGAATCTACTAAAGTAGTTAGCGCAAGAAACAATGATTAGTGGCTTCACTCCTTCTCCATTTGGATTGAAGTCATTAAAGTGATAATACACACTTCCATCATCCCCAATGGCTTCGTCTACGAAGGACTCATCAAGTAACGATCTCATTACCCATTGGTAATGATCAGTAGCAAGAGAATGTTTTTGAAAGTATGAGATTAGATCTTCGCTTAAAACATCTTTGTACTTAGCCTCCTTAGGTGTTATGTTAGGCAGGTCGCTCAAGTTTTCCAAGCCTTCAGTTAGCTCTCGAGCCAAATTAACAGGATCATCATGTGACTTACTTACACTTTTATGAAAGTTTTTAGAGTAACTCATAACCTTTCCGATATGTTCATTTGGGAACTTCTCTGACAAGATCTCGGCTATATCATCTACTTTTCCAGCGGTCTTAATTAAAATAGATAAATATGAAGCCTCTAGGTCCAACCCGCTATTCTTTAAAAAATCATACATGTATTCTAATTTATTCAACATAAAACTCTCCAACACAACTATTGCAATCTAAACCTATAAATTAGCATATCTCATTAGCCCTCGGTATAGAACTTTGTTTATTATTCCTTACAAGTACAACTGCATTAAATAAATAAGGCCAAGGATTTTAAAATCCCTGGCCAAACTGCAGCTTTATATCTGCGTAACTATTACCGTGCGGTACCTTTTTAACTTATTTTCCTAGCAACAGCTCAAAATCATCACTTACACTTTCAGAATCCTTGTAGAAAAATCCTATGAGTTTTGACTCATCCTCTATCGCTCTCAGTACGTTTTCCATATCAAGCTCTGAAAAAGATTTTTTCGACTCCTCAATCTGAGTAAAGAATTCCGAAAGTTTATTCTCGATATCGCACTCATCACAAGATGAGATTAATTCAACGTAGTCAGAAGACATTAGTTTTATAAAACGACTTGCATCCAAATCCTTTATCTTCTCGTCTCTCGAAACAATTAAGTGCTCGAGTCTCTCAGAGGTATGCATTTCTGGAAGACAATCATAGTAGAAAGACTTTCCCTCATAAAAGGCTGTTCTAGAATATTCGTTGGATTCAAAAACCTTGTCCATATAATATCCATACGAAAGATCAAGTAGATTGTCTGCAATGTCAGCTCCCTCTTTCCCCATATAACTTACTGGAAGGTATATTTTTATAATATTGTCAAAAACCGCAATTTGTGGGGACATATCTCCGTTCTTACGATCCTCTGTAACATTAAAGTTATGACCTAATACTTTCTGACCCTTAACTATCTCTTTTGCTTTTTCAAAGTTTTTTTCGTCAAAAATCATTGTTGCTGAAAATTCTATTCTATTCATGTTTATATCCTGTTTGAGTTTTTAAAATATATTATAATCTGAGTTAGATTATAATGAATATGCGATGGATGTATTTTCGTAATTCTTACTGCCAAAATCTGATTTTATTTTTATAGAAAATTCAACTCTTTTTGAGCCTTCTTCATCATAGCCATAACCACCTTCGCTTTCAAGTCTTTTAGAGTAAGACATTCCTGTCGCCACGATTTTGTCCATAACAAACATCTTATAATCTGTTAAACTCCAGCAGTGTTCTAGAGTTCTCAAGCTCCTTTTTTGGCTTAGATCCATATTCCTAAAGTATGAGCAATCACCCTGGCACCCAGTCCACCCTGAGGATGAAGTATGACCTTCTATTGCTACGTATTCGATGTCAGATTTGTAATTCATAACTATATCTATATATCTCGGAAAGAAGCTTTCGAGAATTTTCTTATATTTATCATTAAGATCAGAAGATCCATCAGAGAAAAGAACTTCTGGATTTGAAAATCTTATTGATAAATCTTCGCCTAATGATGCGTTCCAGCTTTCGAAATCGCCTGAAAATTCTTTTTTAAGTTTAATATAAACTTCTCTTCTAACGCTCTCTCTTTTTTCAGATACAGCTCTAAAGGCCGCAGTCTCTTTTTCTAAGCTTTCGGCATCTTTATTTACATCAATTAAAATACCTATAGCTATAAATAAAAATATCATCATAAGCCCAGAAAAAAGATCCGCAATGTTTGACCAATAATTCATAACTAAACCTCAGAGCTTTCTTCAATTTGTTTTAAAATGTGATGAACTATGCTGATCAAATAGTTCGCTTGCTGTTCCGTAGCTTTTGATATTTCTTCGGAGTAAACCTTGCTGAACTGATCTGAAAATGTTTTCATAAAAGAATCCATATCTCTGGATGATGTTCTCGCCTGATGTGCCAATTTCCCTATCTGTTCAAATGACTCGGACGCAACTTCAGCATTTTTCTCCATTTTTAAGTATGAGGATATCAAACCACTGAAAGCTTCAGCAGCCTTTATTGAGTTTTCAGACATTTCTTTTATTGCAATCATCTGAGACTCTCGATCCTCTTTGACCTGCCTATGAAAACTATGCTCTTCTGTTATAACCTCAAGCATCTTTTCTCCAGATTCTTTCAAGTTAGTAAGTGACTCGGCAAGATGGCCAGATATTTTGGCATCGAACTTATGAATAACCTCTTTCAAACCTTCCATAAGTACTTCCGAGCTTGACTCAGACATGTTTTTAAATCCAAACATAACTTCTTTGGTATTTTCCCCAACAGAAGACTCTATAGATTCTTTTATTTTAATATTTGATTTTAATATATCCCTTAGAGTAATTAATATTGAGCTGATTGGATCATCTATTTCATCTTCAATATGATACTCTATAAATACACTAGAAAGTATTCCTCCAAACATACCACATATCGATGATGAGAATGAAGACTTAAATCCAGATAGAATTCCAGGTAAAGAACTGGATATATTATTGGGATCAAAATGATCTAAGCCTACCCATATTCCGCAAAAAGTAAATAAAACTCCCAGTGTTGAATACAGATAAGTATTTCTTTGAAGCTTTCTAGAGAATCTATTCTCCTTTGAATAAATAAGAAATAGAACTATTGAAGGTAATACTAAAGTTATTGCCTCCGAATAAGGAAGAAGTGATGACGCTATGTGTCTAATCATGTTTTAATTCTCCTAACATAGATTTGCATTTTAGTATCTTAGACTCAAACTTAGGGCTGGACTTCATGCGATCATGAAATGGTTGATCAGAATGGCAGCTCACACAAAGAGACCTTAGGTTGGAATAATCATTATTATTCTTATTTCTATCGACATGATGAGCATGCAATAAGTTTCTATGGCTAGACAAATCTATCATACAGCTCTCGCATTTCCATTCATTAGACTTTCTAAACATATAAGATATAGACGGCCAATCCCTAACATATCCTCCAATCTCATGCTCAAGTAATTTCGACTCTTTAGTCCAGCAGCTGGAATTATTATTAAATAGAACTGAGTTTGAAACCATAGGTATAAATTTACTATTTGATTCCTCTACTGTTTCTCCCAAACTTGCCCAGAATGAAAGACTATACCCTTCTGATTCTTTAGATAAACTTAGGCACTTTTGACACGGAAGCAAAGCAAGGGTCTTTCCGCCTTCCAATATGAACTTCCCAGAAGAATCCGTCTTTACAACATATCTTTTATCAAAAGAACCGTGAGATTTTATCGAAGAACACTTGTAGAAATGCCATCGCTGATTACCGCTAGTGTCATTCTTTATATAAGCTACACAGGGCTGACCTTCAATTTTAATTCTACCGTCACCATTAGTACTAGATGGCGGAAGAAGAATCTCTTCCCCAAAGACGAACTTCATCAAGATTGATATTGAATTTATTTTTATATTATATAGATTATCCACTCTTGACTTTGTCATTTCTAATAAACATGACGTATTCCAAAGCATCAGACCTCCTCCTTCGATATCACCTACAATAATGTATCACGACCAAACTCTACGCGCAACCCAAAATCGAAAACTTTTTCGAAAAATCTCGCCCTCCACTCGCCCTCGGTATAGAACTTTGTTTATTATCCCTACAAGTACAACCGCACCAAACAACCCATAGCCAGAAGATTTTAATTTATTAAAATCCTTGGCTGACTCCAATATTAAACTGGTGCCACCTGTACCAAGCAAT
>Ga0206131_10000980_pt1 | contig 38208 bp, 27 predicted proteins | sample Helgoland_Spring_FD_148636 | JGI IMG/M metagenome (GOLD analysis project Ga0206131, IMG submission 148636) | Pelagic subsurface seawater microbial communities from Kabeltonne, Helgoland, North Sea - Helgoland_Spring_Bloom_20160517_1 | ecosystem: Environmental > Aquatic > Marine > Epipelagic ... | reverse complement strand
ATACATAAACCCACCCTTATGTATGTATGCTGTTATTTTATCTCTATCACATATAATTAATAAATATACTCTAAGATTTATTTTTCTTTTATTTAGAATAAATGGGTCTTGTAATAACTCTTGTATTACTCGATATTTAGTAAATATTCCCAAATCGCTGTTGATTTCATCAATATTATTAGATATTTTTAGCCCAGCTTGACGTTGAATATTTTTTTTTAAGATATATATTTTTTTTTTATCGAATTGTTGATAAAATAGTTGTCTATCACTAGTATTTTTAACAATATATGTATCTGGCATAATATCTTTTGAATATAGTCTTCCATATTTTTTAACCAATAATTTCCATATAAAATCTTTAGCGACTATCTTATCACAGCCATTAATTCCAAAAATTATTTGTTTATTATTTGTTACTTTAATTTTTTTCATTTCCTTTTCAATCCCATTATAACCACATGGAATATATAAATCCCAATTATCTTTATCAATTCTATTAAAATTATATTTGTTAAAAATTTCTTTAGTAACTTTATTATGACCTTTTTTTTTACATTTAATATAATTTAAATAATCTTCCCTATTGTATTTAGTAGGATATATATAATATAATCCTAGTATTAAAAATACAATTATAATTAGGTAATTTAGAATCATATATTATACTATAATAAATTATTAATATAATCCTATAATTAATATTCAAAATAAAATATTAGATTATATTAATAATGAATTTATATCCATATAACCCCTAAAAAAAAAATTCTCTATATAGAACAGACTGTGATAATAGATTAAAAAAATCTAAAAGTCGAATGCCTGTTTGTCCATCTGAAAATAATGAAATTAATATTTTAAAATGTGATCAAAATAATAATTCCAAAAGTTGCCCAGTTCTTTTATGTAATTATAAAAAATATGCTCAAGAAAATTCAAAAATTTTTGAAAGAAATTTCTCCCCAGAAGCAAGTATACCTATTAAACCTATGAGAGGTGGATACACCAGATGCCATCAATATATTGATTTAGATTCTACCAATTCAGATTTATATTTAGATTTAAATAAAAAAATTCGTCCTGGGAAAATAATAAAAAATAAATATATACCTGGCAAAGGTTCAGGCATTGAATTTCTGAAACATATCGATGTGGATTCCGAATTAAGAAATTTAAGAATTAAAAATACAAACTGTCCTAAAAAAAAATATATTCCAAACACCGAATGCCATTATAATAAAACAGATAGTAATATTGATTTATTAACTAAACCATATTGTCAAAATTATAAAAGTTTAGCATTTGACGATTCGACTCAGATATATAAAACTACTTGTGGAAAAAAAATTCAAAAAGTCGATAAAATAGTATCATACAACCAAATATCGGATATTCATATACCATGTAAATCAAATGTAAATTTAAATTATACTAATTGTAATTATAAGTCCAAAGTAACAGGTCCAAATTGTTCAAATTATCAAAATAATTTTAAAACATGTGATAATGTTACCGATTGGAAGTCACAACCTTTATTATATGGTCAAAATAAGGATATAAATGGTTATGATAATTTACAAATAGGTCCAAATAGAACGAACCACAAATGTGAAAATTTATGGAATAATGTATCTAAAAGAAAATATATTAATGATAAATGAAATGAATGAAGTTTGGATAAAAACTAGATATAACTGGATAAAACTGGATAAAATGGATAAAACTGGATAAACTGGATAAAATAAATAAAAAAATTATAATAAATTTTTATTTTTATTTTTTTATTTTCTTTGATTTCTATTTAACTATTGGTTATAAATAAAAAAATAGTAAAGTTTACGAAATTAATTAATAAAAAATTTTTAAGTAAATCTATATCTAATGATATACTATAATATAAATAAACGTATAATATTGCTAAAAATATACCTACAATATGTAGTGTAATATATATAATTCTGTTGTAAACCTTGTTTAGTTTTACTAAAGTAATTAAATTTAAACTTATTACCAATAAAAGTAGTCTATACCATCTATACTTATCATCTAAATTTTTAGTAAAATATATTATATTTCCTGAAGAAATAATCGCCGATAAAATCCATTTAAAATACCTATAATGTATCTGTTGTATTCTACAATTTTGGTTTGTAAATTTATCAGGTAAACAACAAGTATAAAATAAAATAGGTAAAGTGGTCCAAAATATATGAAACCCTTGTAATTCGATACCTTGAATAACAGGATCCTCAAAAGAAAAATTTTTAAAAATAATATTAAAAAATATACTAAATGATAAAAAAGTAGTTTTAAATAAGGTGAATTCTGAACATTCTAAATTTCGAATTAAGCAATTATTAGAATATAAATATAATTGTTTTAAATTCTTAAATTTATTAATAACTATATCAGCCGCATCCGTTACTTGATGATTATTTGAATCTTTTATAGCTATTCCCATAGTAGCTGTTTTAATCATTGGTATATCATTATTTCCATCTCCTATAGAAAGTGTATTAATATTTATAGACTCTAAAATATTTACTAAATATTTTTTATGCTCAGGTAGGAGAGAATAAGCAATAAAATTTGGATTAGTTTCCAATAAATGAATAAAGTAATTCATATTTTCATAGGATGTCATAATATAATTTGTCAAAAATTTACCACTAAATATCAAGGTACTTGTCGATTTAAATGACTGAAGAATAAAATTTGGTTTTAATTCAATATCTTCATTATATATTATACCACATTCCTTTGAAATAGCTATCGCAGTTTCTTTACGATCTCCTGTACATACACTAATTGGTTTTTTATTAATATATAAAAATTCGACAGTCTCTTTTATATTTTCTTGTAGACTATCCTTTAGTCCAATTATACCAAGATAAGTTAGATCTTTTTCCAAATTTACTATTAAATCCTTAGTTAAATTTCCCTGTTTATGTAAATCAAATATTTTTTGAATTATTTCTTTATTAATTTCCTTGTAAGCACATGCCATTACTCGTAATTCAGGAAAATTTTTTATAATAATTTGATCATTTTGAGAAATTAATTCTTTATCATTAGATAGTAATAAGTTTTTAATAGTATTTATGGAACCTTTACTAAATAAATAGAATTTCCTGGTATTAATATCTTGGACAATAACACTTGATCTTTTACGATTAGATGAAAAATCTAATAATTTCAAATTATGTAATTGGTAATTAAATGTAGTATTATCTGGCAAGATAAGATCTATTTTATCAGATTTTTGATAAATTTTACATCCTAAATAATAATACCTTTTTCGAATAACTTCATCTTCAATTGTTGAGTATTTTTCATTATGAAAATGAATACAAACTCCCAAACACTGGAAGAGAGGTAAATTACTATTTAATATATCAGCATGTAATGATCCATACTCTAAATTTAATATTGTATTATTTGGAAAAATAATTTGTGAAAAATTCATTTCGTTTTTAGTCAATGTTCCAGTTTTATCACTAACTATTTTATTAATATAGCTAAATTGGTCTATAGATGATTTGTTATTAACAAAAATATTGTTTCTATATTTAGATTGAAAATATCTTGAAAAGACTGTAATAATTTTTATAGAAAATGGAATAACTCCGTTAAATAATATCCAGGTTTGTATTATCCGTTGAATAATATTATATAAATTTAGATAGGCTGGATAGTTATATCCATTATCGTATATTATAGAAAATAGAGACATAGTCATTATTTTAATTAATAAAATTTTGGTATTTACTCTCATCATATAATCAGCATTCTGTCTATCAAAAATATTTTTTTTCTCCATTTCATCACACTTTGAACGATGATAACATTTTTTTTCAGATCCACAAGATATTGCCAAGCAATATAATATGTTATCGCAATTAATACCACCTCCTGGTAAAAAATATCTCTCATCTACCAATATGTCTGATAATTCACTGCTATTACTCGTTTCAGATTTTGTTAAAATTGATTTAAATTTATCTAAATTATTTGGATATTTGTTTAAAATTTTTAGTTTTAGATCTATTAAAGAATCAAAATATTCTGATATTTCTAAATGATTATCTATACTTTTAATAGGAACTAAATCTGCTTCTCCTGTTAAAGTTGATAGGCTAATTTTTGGATTAATACTATCACTTTTTATTAAAATTGAATCAACCAATATTTCTTTTTTGGACATAACTTTAAATATGTCACCTGGATAAATATTTTTTGAATAAATTTTAGTCCATTTATTATTTCTAAAAACGGGAATTAATGTATAATTATGTTTTAATTCATTTTTTTTTATGATAATCCAATTTACATAATTTGAGAATAATTCCATAATAAAACACAACATTAAAGGTGTAAATGTGCTATATGGACCAGTAGGACTCCATTCACTTGGTAATAACCCTATATATTTTATAGTGCTAAGTTGTAAAATACTTAATAATAAAAAATAAAGATTTTCATATGAATGAAAAAAATAGGATTTTATTGTAAAATATGGAATAAAACAAAAATGATAGGGAACTTTAGTTATATAATTACTTTTATAAATATTGTTTGGTTTTCCTATAGTAATTATTTGTTCAGACATACTGAATATATTTTAGTCCGTTTACTTTAAGTTATTTATAATCATAGTTACATGTTTAAGTCTTATTTTAAATTTTTTATTGATTGGACTAAAAAACTTTTTCTTTTGACAATAATGTCACAAAATTGTTAACTAAGTCTCCAGTAAATAGTGAATTTTCAATACTTTGGGAACTACCATAGAGTGATAAAGTTCCAGATAGTTTTGAAGGATTATTTTTAGCAATAGATATAGATGACTCCAAATCACTGATAAATTTTTCTGTTACTTCTTTGGTATGACATTTTGTTATACATAAATGAAAAGCAGGTGGATTCTGCAGCACACTTAAATCCCAACGTTTTTTCTTCATTTCGTCAATAACATAATAAATATTAAGTGCGTTAGATTTAAAAGCTATTATATTAAGTAGTGGATTACCTATAATTTCTATTAAATTATTATGTTGAAATGAATTCTTAATCATAACTAAATTTTCGATGATATCAGAAGTATATTGTACATATTTTTCTCTTCCGTTTAAATGAAGAGCACCCCATACTGTCGATATTAGACCACCTGACTTAGATCCCATTAAAGTGGGGGTGCAATAAATCCCTCCATTCCAATCGGTGTTTATATAATGTTGAAACTGTTTTAATTCCCGATTTTTCATTAATAATATCGAAGAACCTTTATGACAGTAGCCATATTTATGAGAATCCATTGAAATAGAAGTTATTCCCTGGGTCATAAAGTTAACTTGATTTGTTTCAGGTGAATTAATAAATGGAACAATAAATCCCCCCATACAACAATCTACGTGAAAACCTACATTATATTGATAACATACTTTTCCAATATCTCTTATTGGGTCAATAATTCCATGTGCGTAATTAGGTGCTGATGCAGCAATCATAATAGTATTGCTATTAATGTATTTACTTACATCTAAACTTGTTATTGTATATTCTTTATTAAGTGGAATTTTTTTTAATTTTATTCCAAAATAATAACACGCCTTATCAAATGCTGGATGAATTGATTCAGGAGCAACAATATTAGGATTATGAATACCACGTTTCATTTTACCCCATTCACGATAGGTGTAACAGGCTAATAATATACTTTCTGTTCCCCCATATGTTATATTACCACAACATTCATTGCCTCCACCATATAATTTACTCATCATATTAATTGTTTCAATCTCCATTTGTCGAATTTGGGGAAATATATTCGGATGAAGTGGATTTTGTTGACAATAATCTGAATATAATTTTAACAAATCACTATTATATATTGGATCATTGTAATACACTATACCTGATATCTTATCATTATCATGTGTATGTGTTGCTGAATTTATTTTTTGATAAATTTCATCTAAAGTATGTGAATATTCAGGAAAGGATGTTTGATAAGTAATGTCGTTATTAATATCATTTTGAATCATTAATGTATTTTTTTTTATTTCATTGTGAATGTATTTACCAATATATGGTAGTTTAAGAAGTAAATCAATTAAATTACGCTTGTTTATTAAATTGCGATAATAATATATATATAATAGTAAAAATATGTTTATTGACTTAAACCTATTATGTAGTAATAAATTTTTAAAATATAATAGTTTTTGTTTGATAAATTTATCAATAGTCATATAATTATGTAATTAACCAATTCTTTAAGCAGTCACAAAATATATTTTTTTTAATTCTATATATATTGTATAATATATAATGAGTGGAATTTATGACTTTATTAAGTTAGGTTGGAATTTAATTTCTTTTCAAGAAACAGGTGAAAATGGTATATATTTAACAATAACCGAAGTTGAAGAGAAATTTGATATAGTAATTGGAGAGAAATCATCTTATTCTGCTAAAGATTTGGGATATAATAGTTCTGATACATTTTATCCAGGTAGAGGTTATTGGGTTAAAGTATTGAAATATTCTAATTTGACTCATTCTCCCACATCTTCACCTACAGTATCTCCCACATCTTCGCCAACTGATTCACCAACAACTTTTGATAGCACAACAGAAAATAATGACAATTATTTTAATGCTCATTATTTAGCAACAGACAAAAGTATAACACTAAACAACTTATCTTTATTAGGATCTGACAAAAAAGATTGGTATACTTTTAGTTTAACGAAAAGACACCAGGTTATTATTACAATAACACCAAATACATCTTGGTCACTATATAAAAAAATAGGTGATATGTTTCCAGAATTAGTATCATACAACTCAAATGAAAATATATTGGATCAAAATAAATATTATATATATGTACAAAGTGAAGTTGATACACACTATACACTAGAATTAGTAGTGACTGAATTTATTAAGACTACTAAAATAACACAAAACGTAGAATTAGCTTTATCAAATGATATAGATCCTGATACAATAAGTGAAAATAACATTAGAGATATTATTATACCGGAATTAAAAAAAAATATTAGTGAATCAACTAATTTAGATGATAATAATTTAAATATAGAAAGAGTATTTGTTACTGATAATAATTCTGGTGAAACAACAGAATATACTATTAAGGCTGTTAATTATTTAAGAAAATCTAGAAATAAAATAAGAAATTCGAATACCGGATTCACCGTTACATTTGTATTGACCGCATCTATAGTAGATAATGGTCAAGAGTCTAATGACGATATTGAATCTGAAATAAACACTGTTAATAATGATTTGAAAGATAATGCCAGTATTGCTGTTCGAGATGCTGTTGAAAGTAAAACTAACAGTGACGCACCAATAATCAATAATAGTCAAACTTCTGAAACAGTAACAGTCGTTGATGAGGGACAGGCTGAATTTGAAATAGAGATTCAAAATAACGAAGGCCTATCAGAAGGAACTACGCTACAAATAATAACCAAATTGAATGATCCTAATGATGGAATAAACGATACTACTTTAAAATATTTCTGGAAAACAAAAAGTGCTTCAGAAACAGGTAATTGGATTACAGATTTTACAAAAATTGATAGTAATACTTATACATTGGCCTTAGAAAACCTAGGAAATTTAATTGGAGTAACAGTCTACTATGAAGACAATGATGGTTTTAAAGAAGGTATATTTGAATTGGAAGGTGAGTCGTTAACTAAAGAAGAAAGAGAACAATTAATATGGTCTGAAAATACTGTTGTATTTACTGCTTCTCCTACAATGTCTCCAACAAGTAGTCCAACTGTATCTCCTACATCATCACCAACAAGTAGTCCAACTGTATCTCCTACATCATCACCAACAAGTAGTCCAACTACTTCACCAACTGCTTCTCCAACAAGTAGTCCTACAACTTCTCCAACATCATCACCAACAAGTAGTCCTACAACTTCTCCAACATCATCACCAACAGCTTCACCAACAGCTTCACCAACAAGTAGTCCAACTGTATCTCCTACATCATCACCCACAAGTAGTCCAACCACTTCACCAACTGCTTCTCCAACAAGTAGTCCAACTACTTCTCCTACATCATCACCAACAAGTAGTCCAACATCTTCGCCAACATCATCTCCCACAAGTAGTCCAACTACTTCTCCTACATTATCACCAACAGCTTCACCAACAGCTTCACCAACAGCTTCGCCAACAGATAGTCCAACTGCTTCTCCAACATCATCACCAACAGCTTCACCAACAGCTTCACCAACCGCTTCTCCTACATCATCGCCCACAATTAGTCCAACTGCGTCTCCAACATCATCACCAACAAGTAGTCCAACTGCTTCTCCAACATCATCACCCACAATTAGTCCAACAGTATCACCAACATCATCACCCACAAGTAGTCCTACAACTTCTCCAACATCATCACCAACAGCTTCACCAACAGCTTCACCAACAAGTAGTCCAACAGCTTCTCCGACAAGTAGTCCAACTTCTTCACCAACAAGTAGTCCTACTTCTTCTCCAACAGCTTCTCCGACAAGTAGTCCAACAGCTTCTCCTACAAGAAGTCCAACTTCTTCACCAACAAGTAGTCCTACTTCTTCTCCAACAGCTTCACCAACAAGTAGTCCTACTTCTTCACCAACAAGTAGTCCAACTGCTTCTCCTACATTATCACCAACAAGTAGTCCTACTTCTTCACCCACAGCTTCTCCTACAGCTTCTCCGACAAGTAGTCCAACGGCGTCTCCTACATCATCACCAACAAGTAGTCCAACCGCTTCTCCTACATCATCGCCCACAATTAGTCCAACTGCGTCTCCAACATCATCACCAACAAGTAGTCCAACATCTTCGCCAACATCATCTCCCACAAGTAGTCCAACTACTTCTCCTACATTATCACCAACAAGTAGTCCAACTACTTCTCCTACATTATCACCAACAGCTTCACCAACAGCTTCACCAACAGCTTCGCCAACAGATAGTCCAACTACTTCTCCTACATCATCGCCCACAAGTAGTCCAACTGCTTCTCCTACATCTTCACCAACCTCTTCGCCAACAAATAGTCCAACATCTTCACCAACAAATAGTCCAACAGTTTCACCAACAGTTTCACCAACAGCTTCACCCACAAATAGTCCAACAGTTTCACCAACAGCTTCACCAACAAATAGTCCAACATCTTCACCTACCTCAAGTCCTACTGCTTCGCCAACAGCTTCACCGACATCATCACCTACAAGTAGTCCTACAGCTTCGCCAACATCTTCACCAACAATTAGTCCAACTGCTTCTCCAACATCATCACCAACAGCTTCACCAACAGATTCACCAACAGCTTCACCAACAGCTTCACCAACAGCTTCACCAACAGCTTCACCAACAGCTTCACCAACAGCTTCACCAACAGCTTCGCCAACAGATAGTCCAACTAATTCTCCAACATCATCTCCCACAAGTAGTCCAACATCTTCACCAACAAGTAGTCCTACGACTTCACCAACCCTATCTCCAACAGCTTCACCAACTACTTCACCAACATCATCACCGACAAGTAGTCCTACGACTTCACCAACATCATCACCAACATCTTCGCCCACAGCTTCACCTACAAGTAGTCCAACAACATCACCAACTACGTCTCCTACAAATAGTCCTACGGCTTCGCCCACAGCTTCACCAACATCTTCGCCCACAGCTTCACCTACAAGTAGTCCAACAACATCACCAACGACGTCTCCTACAAATAGTCCTACGGCTTCGCCCACAGCTTCACCTACAGCTTCGCCAACAGCTTCACCTACAAGTAGTCCAACAACATCACCAACGACGTCTCCTACAAATAGTCCTACGGCTTCGCCCACAGCTTCACCTACAGCTTCGCCAACAGCATCTCCAACATCATCACCAACAGCGTCACCAACATCATCACCAACATCATCACCAACATCATCACCAACAGTTTCACCAACAGCATCACCAACCTCATCACCAACAGCATCACCAACAGCTTCACCCACACCCCTGTCACCACCCGCTCCAACTACGTTGACTGGAACTGTATGGAGCAATAGGGGAACACATATTATTGGTAATGTTCAGTATGACCCAATAGGAGAATGCGTTGATATTACCAAAGATGGAAAACTTATTGCTTATGGAATTCCACAAGATGAAAATGGGATAGGTAAAGTGATAGTGAAAAAATATAATTCAGAAGATAATACATGGGAAGATCATGGAACTGTTGTAGGAAGTGACAAGATGGATGGGATTTACCCTGCTTCTAGTAATGAATTATTTGGATCAAGTGTATCTTTATGTGGTGATGGTACAAGTTCCAATTATTATAGATTAGCAGTAGGTGCGTACCGACATTATAGTCATGTCGATTATAATGGATATTATGGAGATGGTAAAGTAGTAGTTTATAGGTATGATACCAGTCCCCCCACACCTTCATGGATAGAGGAAGACACTTTAACACATCCCTACTCTCAGTATACCGCCTCACACTTATATACCACTCGCATGCTCGTGGCAAATGAACAAATGGGATGGTCTGTATCTCTAAGTGGTGATGGGGAATATTTAGCTACAGGTGGAAAAAATGCCGACTCTGATGTCCTTATATATAAAAAGTCATCGACTACATGGTCATTGGTAAATACTATATCGGGAAATATGACGAACCATCCTGGAGCAGCTAAAGTATCTCTTAATAATGATGGAAGTATGTTAGCAGTAGGAAGAAATAATGATAATGCTTCACCTTATAAGGGAAATTTAAAAATATATAAATTAAATGGTGGTACTATTACAAAAACATATGACACAATAGCTGGTGAAAGTGGTGATCTATTTGGGTCAAGTGTTGATATAAATAGCATTGGTAATCGTATTATTGTTGGGGCACCTAAATATAATTCTAATCAAGGTCGTGTAAAAGTATATGAAATTACATCAACTAATGTTGAACAATATTTCGAAACAATTCACGGTAAATCAGGTGAAAATTATGGTTTCGGTACAGATGTATCTATCAATGATTTAGGTAATGTAATAGCTGTTGGTGCTGATGGAAATGAACAATCTCATCAAGGTTATGTTTCTATTTATCAAGCGCATACTGGTTGGGACATATTAGGTGATATCGGTGGAGATAATACAAGTATAGATGGTAAAAATGAATATTCCAAAGCTTATTATGGTCGAAGTATTTCACTTAATGGTGATGGTGATATAATAGTTTGTGGTTCCCCCGGTTATGACAATTTTTCCAGCTCATCTGGTTATAATGTAGGAAGGGTTCATATCTCTAGACTTACTACGTTTTCGCCAACAGCTTCACCAACAGCTTCACCAACAGCTTCACCAACAGCTTCACCAACAAATAGTCCAACCAATTCTCCTACTGCTTCGCCAACCGCATCACCAACTGCGACGCCACTTAACTTTGTAAAACATAATAGTGGCAATACCGGAGTTATTGATGAAAATAGAAGTAACTTACACACTTCTTCTTGGAATGGTTGGTACGATAATCAACATGTAGCAATAAATGGCGATGGGACAATTATTGCGGTAGGTCAACCAAATTACGATGATTGTGATGATTGTGATGATTGGGCAAGTGGCGATAATGGTAAACACCACGGTAAAGTAACAATTTATACCAGAAGTAAAGGCGGAACGAGTTGGACACAAGGTAAGAGAATTATGGATACTATTACACCTATACGATATGAAGAATTTTTTGGGTATTCAGTAGCTTTAAATAATGCTGGAAATATTTTAGCTGTTGGAGCACCAGGAGGAGAGGATGACGGAGGCTTAGGTACCTACCATGGTAGCACCCAATATAAATATAAAGGTTCTATTTATATTTATAAAGCTTCATCATGGGCAAGCAGTGGTGATCAGGCTTTAAGTTCTTTCGAATGTAAACTCGATGGTATTATTTTAGGAGACGAGTTTGGTTATTCGGTTACACTATCTGACGATGGAACAACTGTCGCCGCTGGTTGTAGAGATGAAAATGATAGTAATAAGGGATATGTAATGGTTTTAACTAATTGGGCAAATGGGACAAGTGGGACAAACTACGACAAAGACTCCACTAAGGTGCAATATATCACCAACCAAAATACATCATCATGCCCCACAAGTAGTCCAACTTCTTCCCAAACACCTTCACCAACTGCTTCACCAACATCAAATACATACAATTATTTTGGAAAACAAGTAGCTTTAAGTGGGGATGGGAATACTTTAGTTATATCAGCACCAGGAAGTGGTAATTCTTCTTTTAGAGGAGAAGTATATGTTTATTATAGAGCTAATACAAACACTACTTTCACGGTGTGTAATTCTCTGTTTTTAGATTGGACTAAAATCTATTATTTCGGTAAATCTATAGATATAGATAGGAATGGGTCAACTATTATTGTAGGCAGTGGTTCTACACATGCTGGTTCTTTACATATATTTAATTCTACAAATAATTGGAATTCTTCAACATTAGTCACAACAGATTTTGGCGATTACTATTCTCCAGGCACGAACGGAGATAACGCCAAAGCAACCTTGTATGTGACCAGAACTGGATCTTATTCTACCGGGTTTAAACTTAACGATAATAACTTTGCTCGAGGTCTTTCAATAAATAGTGATGGTAATATTATAGCGGTAAATATTTCAAGAAACTCTGATGAATTTTCTTCCCCCCATCCTTTGAATAGTTTAAGTGGCCATCGGAACGGTTCAGTGTTGTTATATACTAAAAACGGTGATCAATGGATTAGGGATGCAGTAATACATCATCCTGGTGGAAACTTAACATCCAGTAACGGTTATACATTTGGTGATATAGTCAAAATTAATAAAGATGCATGTATAAGTAATAGAGCAGCACCAATTACTTTAACAATAATAACTCCAAATAAAAAAACCCACGTATATACTCATGGGTTATCTAATGAGACAACTGCTACATGTGCCCCTACGGCTTCACCGACATAATAAATTACTAAGTAGATTAAGAATTAATAAAATTTTTATGATTAAAATTAAAAATTATTGCTTTTGACACTAAATTTCGATAAAATAAAATTGAAATTTATATATTATATAATATATATGGCAACATTAGCGGGAGTAACATTAACCAGGGGAGTCGTATCCGCCTTAATTGGTAGACAAATCCTAACACAAGCAATTAGTGAAGCGTCCGGATCAATTTACACTAGTATATCTTCGATATTTAGCTATAATACTAATTTAGACGAATTATTACTTCAATTAGATATTAAGGAAAGAGTTAAGAACTTTGAATCTCTGATTAATCAAATTAGGGTCAATAATGATACGGTTACCTCTTGTATTCAAGGTTTACATGAAATAATAATACTTATTCGTGAAGATTTGAAACAGATTGATCTTAAAATTCAAAAACACAAAGAAAAATATTTTTCTTCTTGGAGAAGTTTAGGATGTACCAAGCAAAAGAAACATTTAATTATTCACAGTAATTTACTCGATAAAAGATTGGATTATCTGATCAAAGCTCTATCCATCTTGAAATATAACCAAACCGGAGAAGAAATACATTTGAATTCCGATCAAAATAAATGCGCTAAATTAAAAACATTATAAATTATTTTTTAATTAATAATTTTAATTAATAATATAAATATATTTAAACAATTAGTTATATTATTAATTATAAGTGTAATGGATAGAGAATTAATCAACCTTCAAAACGTATCATTGACTTACCAAAAACTCATCAATTACAAATTATACGAACAATTCCCAGGCATGAAATTTAACCAAGCTATTCATATTATGATGGACAAACAAGTAATTCAATCCACATATGACTTCATTAATTCATTAAAAAAACTAATTAATTATAATGGTGATGTTATTAATGCTAAAACATTTTTATCTGCGTATCTTATTTCTAATTTCCAATCCGAAGTATTATCATCGGGTGAACAATCAGAAATTGAAAAATTTGTATATGGTGAAAGTATTCAGTTAGTCAAAGATACCCAGAAATTAAAGGTAGATGATAAAAAAAAACTATTAGAATTTATTCCCAAACTCAATAAATTTAAACATACTTTTAATAATTGGAAAAAAAAAGATTTAGAATCCCAATTAGAAATTTATAGTGATATGTATCATAACTATAGGCATAAAATTGAACAAGTACAGGAGTCCAATAGACAAGAAGCGACCACATCAAATATCCCACAGAATACTTCACAAGAATATTTAGATAATTTAATAAAAATGAGAGATAAAATTTATAGACAAATTGAAAAATTAGTAGGAAAAGAAGAAGCCAAAAATACAATAGGTCGCTTTAAAAGAGTTGAACGGAATTATGACGAATCCGTATATAATGCCATAAAAAAAACTATGAGAAAAGCATTTTGGGATAAATTCAAAAGAGATATTGAAGGGGAACCACCTGATTATTCACAAGTAAAGGGTATTATTACCGATATGCGGGGATTTTTTCACAAAATATATCATATTCACGAAGATAAAAAACGATATGTAGATGAATATCTCGACGAAAATTTTATTAGTCAATTAGTAAATAATAACGTCCTACCACCTGAGAAAGTATTAGGACTATGTAAATTTTGTTTAGATAGACTTAAGGAATTAGATGCGGCTGCTTTTGATATAGTTGTTAGAGATTTTTATCAAAAAATAGATAGTTTAGTAATCAACGGTATTTATGAAAATATAGAATTATATAGAGAAACACTTATAAATTGTTTAGCATATTTACTAGAGAGATTAGAATCTTTATCAGAACTAACTGAAGAAATAAGACAAGTGAAGGCAAGTAAAAAAAACTAGTATTATTATTTGATAATATATTTATTAATTAATGATTCTAATAAAAAAAAATTATAATATATTAACTATGGACAAATATTCAATATTTATCAATTGGTTAAAAGATAACGGAGCAAAATTCCCAGGAGTTTATTTTAAAGAAACTGAAAATAATATGCGATCTGTATACACAAAGCAATTTATACCCAAGGATCAACAAATTATCACAATTCCTGAAAAATTATTGATCACTAATCAAATGGGAAAAAATACAGAAATGGGAAAACTTCTCCTACGAATGGGAATTAAATTTAATTCACCCAAGCATGCTTATATTATAGTTTTTATGGTTGAAGAAATGAAAAAAGGTAATAGCTTTTTCCAACCATATTTCGATATTCTTCCTACTGATTTAAGTAATTTTCCTATTTTTTGGAATAAAAATGAATTAGATTTAGTTAGTGGGAGTTCTATTTTGAATCAAATTAATGATAGAAAGAATTATTTAAAAGAAGACTATAAGCTATTAACAGACGCTATTCCAAAATTTAAAAATCTATGTAGTTATTCAAAATTTATGGAGTTAAGAACCTTTGTAGGTTCTAGAAATTTTGGAATTACAATCAATCATAAAAGAGTAGGAGCCATGGTTCCAATGTCCGATATGTTGAATCATAAAAGACCCCAAATGACTTCTTGGGCATTTGATAATCACCAAAATGCTTTTACTATAAAATCAAAAGAAAATATATTTAATAATACTGAATTAATGGACTCTTATGGTATAAAAGATTATTCACAATTTCTCTTACATTATGGATTTATACCAGACAATAATATTGAACCAAATGGTAAAAATCCAAATGAAGTTGGTATATTAAATTATCCTAAAAAATATAGTAAATCAATAGTATATTTAACTATGCCATTAAATAGTTGCCATGAAATAAATGAGTTATTAAATTTTTATTACAAAAAGAGAAATGATCATATCTATGCTATTTCATCATTAATAAATTTATTAGTAAAACAATTAGACCAATATCCAAATACATTAAAACAAGATAAAGCAATGTTAAAATTAAATAGTATACCAAGATATTCTAATAGACATAATGCATTATTATTAGTTAGTAATGAAAAAGAAATTTTACAGCATTACGTAGACTTATTCTTTAAAATCATTGATGTATTAGATATGGATAAAATAGATAAAAATAATTATCTAAAAAAATTATCTAATAGTAACGAGGTTCTCTATTATTTTAATAATCTACAGCCTATTTTAGGAATATATAATCTTTAAACTCAATTGTTTAGATTTTAAAATTTGACATCGTATGTCAATTCAGATCTATTATACAATAACCTAGAGTGCGTGATATGCTCAGAAATTTACTCAATAATAGGAATAATGTAGCTAGAACAGTACAATGTATTTTCAAAAAAGTTTACACTACAAATATATTTAACTTAGAAGTTAACCCATGTAATAATACCGAATCACTTTATCAAATGGTTCTTGAAAGAGTTCACCAAACTATGTTTTCAAATAGAGATAATTTTAACATTAATGATTTTGAATTAGTTTTAACAGGTGAAGGAGAAGAAGCAGAAGCATTTTCTCCCAATAATATTTGTATTAAAAATGTATTAAATTTTATAGATTATGACCGTCCCTATTCTCTCTACGTTAGGGAAAAAGTTAATGTAGACACACAATGTCCCGTTTGTTATGAAAATATTGGAATCACCAACAGATTTCAATGTTCTCATCGTTTTTGTAACTCTTGCACAAATAATTGGTTAAATACTTGTATACAGGCTAATAGAAATCCTGATTGTCCCATGTGTAGATCTAACTTATCACGTTAATTTACCCTTCATAATATTATCAATAATGTAATTACTGTTTAGTCCATTATCTTTACAAAATTCTGTCCAAAATTCTTTTTTTTCATCCTCTCCCCAATCGTTTGCCATCCAAAAATTAATAATTACATTAGGATCATAATTTTCAGGGTCTAAATAATAATCTCTTGGTAGTTTATTACCACCATAATAGGCAGTTTCTTCAATAATTTTAATGAATAATGGATAAAAATACATTGGTATATTAAAAATTCCTGATAACTGTTTTACCCATATATTTTCTCTCTTGATTCTCATATATTCTTTTTTAAATAATGTTAGAAGATCTTTTTTCTCTTCTTCTAATTTCATGTCCAAATCTTTAATAATTGGTTTCATATATTCTCTACATCTCAATTTAATAAAATTCTTCCAAACATCTTTAGCTTCGCAAGATTTCAGTCCCTTTACTATTTGATAAGCATTTTTATTATGAGTTTCTTTATAAACTATACTATTTTTATCCTTATTTATTGATGGACAAAATTGACTAGCACACGCACATAATATAGACGTCTTATCGTCATGTAATTTCAATTTAGAAGAAATATCTACACCCTGGAAATCTTTCCTTGGAAATCCATTACTTCCTTCCCACAAAGTTTTTTGTCCTTCTATTGTACATGCCCAGCATATAGGAGTATTACAAATACATGGAAAACGTTGTTCTGGTGTAATATCATCCATACATATCATACATTCTACAGTATTTGATGATTTGCTATCACTTCCTCCTATTTTAACTACAGACGAATGGGAAATTTTTTCTTCGGAATCACCTGGTAAAAATTCATTAATAATAGGCGCAATTCCTATTTGACTGGAATCAATCCGATTTGTATTTACATTAAAAGATATTTCATGAAAACCCACACCTTCTAGAAAAATTTTAAAGGGATTTTTAGCAAGACTAAAATTGTGATTATGAGATAGTAGTTTTGACTGAATTTCATGTTTATCGTCATCGCTAATATGAATATTAGTGTTCATATTATTGAGGAAATCTATCAATTTATCTTTTCGTCTCCTATTATGAATTTTTATAATTCTTAGTTGATTGATAGTATTAATATCTATTTCTCCTTTATTTGAATCAATATAATCAGGATATTTTGCTCCAAACTCAATTATCTCTTCCTCGCTTGGATGTGGCAAAAAATAAGATCCTTGGTTAGGATTATAGGAACAATTAGCTACATGATCATGTGCTTCATCACCATCTGAAAAATTTTGAAGACAATAACCACATATCCTATTATTAGCACCTACTGTATCATCTTCTACTGGATTATATAGGGGGCATTGTGCATTTGCACATCTCATAGACATACATCCTTCACCTTTGTCTGCTAAAACTTCATTACATTTAGGACATCTATTTGTCATTACATCATCCATTATTTGTTGTAAATATATACTACCTAAATCTACTATTTCTTCAGGATTTTCTAGCCATTTGTTGACTTCCCTATTTAATAATTTGTTATTTTTAACAATAGTATTTATTTGTTCGGTATCCCTTAATTTCTTCATTAAATTTAGATCAAGATATAAAAAATCTTTTTCCTCTAATTGATTTACTAAATCATATAGTCCTTCCAAATTTAAAAATTTCAAAGCGTCGGGGACAACATTTTTAGGAAGATCATTGACAGTCATGTTCAATCCATACCAATTATTATTAATATATCTTTCTAATAATTCATCAGCTAACATATTTCTATTTTTAATCACTTTATCACTAATCCAATTTTTTTTGAAATTTAAATACGCAATCATTCTAACTATTTTATTGACTCTTTTTTTATATCTTTTAAGAAAATGTTTCAAATCTCCTGTCCATAAATCTGAATTTTTAACAGCATCTCGAAGGTTTGTTATTATTGTTAGAATATTATCATTATCTAAAACATCTGATAGACCATTTTTAAAATATCCTGTATTTATATCAAAATATGGAGATGCTATAATAATTTTTTGTAAATCATTTACATTTTCATCCACAGAAGTGGCTTCCAATAAAAATTTTAGTTCATTTTTTTTGATTGCCAATAGGTCACTTTCAAACTCTTTTTTCTTAGATTGAATATCCTCTAAATTATTTAATTCTGCTAACATTTTATCTTCATTTAGTTCTCTCTCAATACGTTGTTCTTCAATTTTAACTTGTTGTAATCTTTTATTAGCTTCCCAAAGTCTATTTACTAAATCACTTTTATTACCTGTTCTTTTCAATCCTAATTTTTTAAGCTCTTCTTTTATTTGGATAATAGTTAAATACTTTATTTTTTCTATGTCTATTTCAATATCTCTATTTTTTAGTTTTAGTTTTTTTTTAATTCTCTTACTCTTTGTTTTCAATTGTGGTAGAAAACTAACTTCTTCTTTAGTTTCAATTGTGGTAGATTCCTTTTTTTCTTCTTTAGTTTCATAATCTATCGTCGGTCGTGTGTAGCCTACTAAACGAAATAATTCATTTTCTAAAATTTCTAGACTATTTCTTGTATCTTCCACCAGAGCTATATCTTGGGGATTGTTGGATCCTTCTCTTTCTCTAATTACATTTCTATACATAGACATATATGATTGTAACGCATCTAATCGATCTCCCAAACTAATATAGTTTTCTTCGATTCCTTGTATAATAATTTCGTTACCAGGAGGTGGGTCGATAATATACTCTATTTCCAAGGGTCCTATCTCTTTAACTTCTACACTCTGATCCCGTAAGAGAATTTCAGGTTGTACTGAAGGTGGATTGGCTAAGTTGGGCATCAATCCTTCAATTATAACATTGACTAGATCAAAATCTACTATTTCCCATTCGGCGTTATTATCAGGTCTTTCATCCGTTGGATGCCAAATTGTTAGACCTCTGGACTGTGACTCTCTCCAGTATTCCATTGTTCTTTGTTCCAATGGGACGTATTTATAATAATTATAATTTCTTAATATAATCGGTGCTGGCAATAAACTGGTTGTTGGTTCGACTTTTGTCTCTACAACTTCTAATTCTTCCGTGTTATTAGTTGCTCCAGCTTTTTGATAATTTGTTTGACTCATTTTAAACTGTTTTTTAAACAGTTGTTTTCCCTTATGAGAATGAATAGATAATTTTTCTCCAGTTTTAGGATGAATAATAAATTGATACATATTAATATATTATAACAAAAAAATATATTTTATAAAATCATAATATATTTCCCATAAATTGTCATCAAATATCCGAAACTTTAGGATTATTTGAGTCATTCACTTATTGAAAATATACTTGATCTTTTAAGAAATAAATTTACATTTTATCACCTAAAAATTGGTATAATTCTAATATATTATATTCTGAATCACTAATATTTGAAATATATTGTATTACATCATTCTTAACAATAAATGCTCTGAAAGGCCAGGCAGCAAATGTATCTCTAAATGTATTATTCATTGAATCAACTACTACAGACATGTTGAAATGATGCTCTTTTTTCATATTTTTAGCACAATTGATTCTATCTGAAATATTTCGATGCTTGTAATTAATAACACCAGCACTCAAACCTATTGGCCAAATATCCGCGGCGTGAGCTTCACTAATATAAACCATAGTAAAATTAGCTACTGATTCAAAGCGAGTTACGATATCAGAATTTAAGATATCTATAATCGCTCTGAATGGTTGTCATGTAGCAGAACTAGCAATAATCACATTATATTTATCTGGATTTAATATGTGGTGGCTATTTATTTTTCCTCCACTTAAATCTATGAGGGGGACTTTTATAAAATCGTCTCCTATTTCTAAATTACCTAGGTTAGCTAAATTATTTCTGACATATACTTGAGTCTGGGAAAATTCCACGTCTTCTGGAAAAAGGTATGGAGCCCTCCTGATATAGTTAACCGCAAGTAGATTAGACAATGTATCTTGATATCCATACAAATGTGCGACTTTTTGTTGAACTTCTTCGGATATTCTTAACCAACCATTTACTTCATCCTTAACTTTAGTGCATTCTTCACTGTATTCTGGCGACATTCTAATGAATTCTTCCATTTTTAGCATTTCAAGTAGTTTTTCTCTTGGAGGGGGATACTGACAACCTACTTTCCCATTATCTAATGGAAATTTTTGAAAAGTGTTATTTAAAAGAGACATTTTAAAACTATAAAATTAATTTAAAATTAATTATTACTTCATTTATCAAATTTATCAACCAGATAAATTAACTAAATATAGGTTTATTAATTATAAATTAACTATATTTTATAGGAGTTATAAAACTTCTGATAAAATTCCATCACTATCCGATTGTATTTTTTTAGTCTCATGTTCTCCTATAAAAAAACGAATCATTTGATGTAATTTACCTCTGAAATCAGGGACTTTATGATAGCCGGTTTCCTCAATTCCTCCTCCACCACTAAAAGTGATTGGTTGAAGTATTCTAATTGGATATGTCATACAATTATCAAAACCAAAACTGGTATCACCGTAATTATTTACGAATGCTACTATAGGATATTCATATAACTCTATTTTTGAGTAATGATTAAAAATTTCCTCAGTAACTGCTACCCTAACAATTAAAGCAAACTTACTAGGATTTCTTAATAATATTTTTCTAAAAATATCTGTATCGTCACTAATTTCCCCTCCTATCATTCCCGTAAATAAATCTGAAAAATCTAACGGTAGATCGGATGGTCCAAATCCTAATATTTTTTTTTCTGGATCATTGATAGATCGGTGATCAAAACTAAATCCCATGTGACCTAAATATTCGTAAGCGTCATATTTGTAACTCTTTTTATTTGGACTAACTTCAATATTCAAATCACTGGGTAATAGCCATAATTCTATAGTGCGTGTATAATTTTTAGGTAAACCACCCATTGTAGGGAATTGATAGGGTGACAAGTCTAATTCTTTACTTGTATTAGCAGTTTTCCGAGATGAAACAGCTTTAGATTTTTTGTTTTTTTGTGTTTTTGTAGAAAGTGTTTTATTTTTACATCTACCGTTAACTAATAAACATTTTTCATGATCAAAGCTATCACTTGAGTCTCCCTTTTTACATTTACTGGTTGTAGGATTAATAATACATGGTCCATTATGACCTCCTATAAGATTAACAATATATTGATTGATAATTTGTTTTCCTAATTTACTATCAATCTTCACAAGTCTACCTGTGTTTGGATTTACTATTTTATGATACATCTTATTATAATAAGTAGAAATTCTTGAAGAGATATAAAATAAAAAATTTTTAGTAAATTAAATTAACTATCTTATTCGAATTTAGACTATATCTACGTCAACGTCATATATATTATTAATTGGCGAGTCTCCATGAATATTCCCACCTTCGGGTTCAATATCGAAAATCTTTTGGATAACCGATTGGAGAGGCATATATTGTCCATTCCTGCCACTAACCTCATTATACATTCCACCTCTCAAACGGAGAACTAAGTGAGCTGTTGATTCACAATAAGATCTATCTTTATATTTTGGATTGTCTAGTTGATGTCTGTATAGATAATCAATATATTTACGACCATCTTCCATTTGGATACCCGCATATATCATTCTTTGTTGATCAGGTGGAATGCCCTCTTTCCATTGGTTTAATAGTTTTAATTCTTCAATAGTAAGATCTTTAGGGACATATTGGGTTACTGTTTTACCAGTTAATGTTTTGATAAAAACCGACATATTACCTGATCGTCTCCTTCTTCTATCAAGATTTTTAGTAAATAATTCCCATGATTTTTGACCAGAAAATCCATTATTAAGCCATTTGTCGAGAACACCTATGGGTGGATGTTTAGATCTACTATTATATGTTTTAGGACAATAACCTAGTTTTATTTCTTCACATAACGAATTAATACCATAAGAGCTAAGATCTTCTTCTTCTCTCATTTTTTCACCCTTATAGGTCAAGAAATAATCCATATCAACAGGTTCTTTATTACCACCTTCATTAACCACAATATTAATTTTATTGATCAAAGTATTTAGGACATTTTTAACTGGTGTTTTCCCATAAACATATCTGGTAATAATGGGATTTCCACAAGGAGTCTTAATAATTAGGGCTCTTTGAGTATTATCTAAACCCAATAACTGTTTAAGTTGATACTCTGAAAATTGTGTAGATATACTTCCTATTGATAACATATTGAATATTTTTTTTTTAAAATAATTAAATATGTTAAATCTTATCAAATTTATAAACTATAATAAATACTTAAAGTTCTCCATAATATAATCTATTTAAAATTATAATAACAATAGCTTATACTACATATTATGGGTGAAAACCACAATTACATCAAATATAACAATTTTGCCATCATAGGACATTTTATTAGCGCAGCTGCTATGATTGGACTAACTTTAGGAAAAGATCCACTTATTATACCATATACTGAATCCTACTTGGAGTGGAAACCAGTTTCAAATAATAGTTCTTGTCCTTTAGGAAGTCGTAGTTTTGATACTAGTAATGGAAATTTTTGTATAAATACTGTTACAAAACCAGTTAGTTGTAATAATGATAATGAATGTTACGGAATTAATTTAGGTTGGTTAATAATTTCCTTTCATCTACTTTCCTTTGGATTCCAGTTATTAGCTGGACTTACAAACTGTTGCCAAGGGGGACTACTAGGTTACAGATATAGTGATATGATAGAAAAGGGTAAAAATCCATTAAGATTTGTCGAATATTCTTTGAGTGCTTCTATTATGTTAATAGCTATTGCTCTATTGAATGGGGTTACAGATATTAATTTAATTACTTCAATTGCGGTATTGACTTCAGCTTGTCAATTGTGTGGATTAGCAGTCGAATATGTAAAAAGCACCTCTATCAAATGGTTATTACATCTTACTGGTTGGTTACAATTTTTTTGGGCTTATGGGATAATTGGTCATGCCTTTATTAAATCGATTGATGTATCCGGTGATAATTCTGGTACAAAACCACCCGACTTCGTCTATGTAATAGTAATTTTATTATTTTTATTATATGCTTCATTTGGATTTGTCCAGTTAACAGAATTATTATATACTATTCCATGTATAAAAAAACTATGTTGTAAAAATAATGATACAATAAATCCATATACAAAAGAAAAATGTTATGTATTGTTATCATTAATTGCTAAATTATTACTCGGTTGGATGATTTTTTCCAATGTCCTCCTCTTGAGTTAAAATGTCATGAACTTTATGTAAAATATTTCGAATAGGTTGATAATTTCCATTTTTACCACTTGATTCACTATACATTCCACCCCTTAATCTAACCAATAAGTGACATGTTTGTTCATTTATTAAGGAGATACTACCGAGATTGTTCAAATTAGTTCCTCTATTTTTGGGATAATTTTTATGAAATCTACTATTTTTTATTCTATCAAGATTTCTATAATAACTATCTAGAAGAGTGGATGATTCAGATACTTCAAAACTTTGATGAACTATACGTGCTTGTCCAACAGGAATACCTTCCCTATCTTGAACAATAATCATTAACTCTATTCCATTAACATCTTCGGGCACAATTGCTGATATTAATTTACCTGTGAGTGTTTTAATAAATATCTTAGCATTCTTAGTATTCGATAATCTCATTATCATCTTTTGTCTAATGGTATCAATTTCAGATGGATTATAATAATTCATTTTATTATTTGTATGAATTAATTCCACTTTTTCAACTAATTCATTAATTCCATAATAGGATAGGGGTTTAGTAATATCTTTTAAATAATTTGTATTGTATTTTAGGATCATATTTTTCATGGGTTGAAATTGTTCACAATGTCCAAAAGCTAATTGTATTTTATCTTGTAATGTTTTAATGACATTTTTAACAGATGTTCTACCTATTACATATTTGGTTACAATTGAATTACCCCCAGGTGTATTAATGATTAGTGCACGTTGATTTTGGTCTAATCCAAGTATTTGTCTTACCACACATTGATTCATTGTAGTTGTTATTGTTGCCATAAATGTGTTTATATTCTCCTAAAAATAATATTTTAATCATCATATCAAATTTAATCTAATATTGTTCTATAATTAATCAAAAAATAATAAGTTTATTTATTGTTTAATTTATTTAGTTTTTTTTAGCGGATCTGCGGCCTCTTTTTTTACCGGCATCTTTTCTAACGGCTCTGCGGGAAACACCTTTGGTGCCTTCATCTAAGCCTTTCATGTCGTAGTATTTAGGTCCATTGGAACGTCTGTATAAGTATGATCGGTCACCTTTAGCTCTTGGTGAGCAGACAGTGTTTCCTTTTCTGTTCTTTTTGGTTTTACATGGGGTAAGAACACGTCCAGCTTTTCTGGCTCTGGTTAAGTCGGTTCTCATACCTCTAACAGATTTACCGGAGTAGTATTGTCTGAAAAGTTTTCTGGCTTCGGAAAGAGAAACACCTCTTTTTTGACCGACGGCACCTGGGTAAGTTTTTCTGTTAGCGGCATCGGCTTCTCTGGCTGCTTTGGCAGGGGAAGAGTAAGTTGCTGATGCGGCTTGCATAGATTCTTTAAGAGACATTCCTGGGTTGGAAGCTCTGAATGCGGCGAGATGTGATCTCCATGGGGCGAGGTTAGCGGCTAATTGTTGTTTTGTAAGTCTTGGCATATTTTTATAATATATGCGGAGAAAAAAATTTTGCCGCAGGGCTATTAATTCAAATTTAATTCATAAGTTAATTCAACAATAAATTAAATATATAATTATTCAAAAATTAATAAATTAGTTATTGTATAATTATTTACCAGTAGTAACCGCCTGACATTTTCTTAGCTGATCTTTTACCTCTTTTTTTCCCGGCATCTTTTCTTACTTTTCTACGAGAAGATCCCTTAGTGCCTTCATCTAAGCCTTTCATGTCGTAGTATTTAGGTCCATTAGAACGTCTGTATAAGTATGATCGGTCACCTTTAGCTCTTGGTGAACAGACAGTGTTACCTTTTTTGTTCTTTTTGGTTTTACATGGGGTAAGAACACGTCCAGCTTTTCTGGCTCTGGTTAAGTCGGTTCTCATACCTCTAACAGATTTACCAGAGTAATATTGTCTGAAAAGTTTTCTGGCTTCGGCAAGAGAAACACCTCTTTTTTGTCCAACAGCACCTGGGTATGTTTTTCTGTTAGCGGCAGCGGCTTCTCTGGCTGCTTTGGCAGGAGAAGAGTAAGTAGCTGATGCGGCTTGCATAGATTCTTTAAGAGACATTCCTGGGTTGGAAGCTCTGAAATTGGATAGATGTGTTCTCCATGGGGCGAGGTTAGCGGCTAATTGTTGTTTTGTAAGTCTTGGCATTATATACTATATGGATAGAAAGAATAGTTACTACGGAAATTTAATTTTCATATATGGTAATCTCTAATTTATACTATGGATCGTGAAAACTCTTAATAAATCCATATATGGTAATCTCTAATTTATACTATGGATCGTGAAAACTCTTAATAAATCCATATATGGTAATCTCTAATTTATACTATGGATCGTGAAAACTCTTAATAAATTCCATATAGGGTAATCTCTAATTTATACTATGGATCGTGAAAACTCTTAATAAATCCATATATGGTAATCTCTAATTTATACTATGGATCGTGAAAACTCTTAATAAATCTATAAAGGTTATTTATAAATTCTATTTTTTATTAGTTTAACTTCATAATTCCATATTGTAAAATATTTATTATGAACAGAAAATATTATTAGTTGAGAAAAAGCTATCATTAAACAACCTATCATTATGTAATAAAAATTACCATACATAGATGAATAATCGTAACAAACCTCCTTAGCTTTTAAAAAAGATTTTTCATAATAGAATAATTGTTTCTCTGTCTCTATTATCGTTTGATTTAAAACAGCTATAAATGATCTACCTTTAGCTATTTCTAATTCTGGATTAAAAACAGTATCACTTAATTTTCTACCCAAACTTATATCTTCACTCCATACTATTTTTGAATTTGGTTTGTCTATAAATGTAGGAGAAGCTACCTGGTTTAATTCTCCCATAGCACTATTAGTAAAAGTATCTTGGATATTGACAAATTCATGATATTTAGCGAGAAAATTGAGAGTAATATTGTCTCCCTGTTTTAAATATATTCTCGCCTCCGCAATGTATTGATATCCATTATCAATTAAATTTTTAATAATATTAGAAAATGAATTACAACTTTGGGTAAATAAATATGAAGTCAGTGTGCTTATTACAGAAATACACATTATAAGTAATGAAAAAAAGTATGTTATTAATAATGAAATTGTACCAAAAATTCCCCAAAAAGATTGACATCCAATTCTGGTAATTTTTTGACAACATAACCATCTTGTTAGACATCTTTTTGAATATTTATTACACCTACATCCTGTTTCCTTAATTTTACAACATTCTCGAGCACTTTCTAAAATACACACGCTTATTCCATGTAAAAGAACTGCTACCTGTAGTAAAATAATTCCAATTAAACAACTTGCTAAATAATTAGAAAAGGTTGACATACTAAAATATTTTTCTACAGTTTGTTGACACTGATACAAGTTAGATAATATAATTGAACTTGCTATTGAAGTTATAATTAGAGATAAAATAGCTCCCCAGGGAATATTATCAATACTCACATCGTATAAATAGGATATAAATTTAATTTTACCTTTCGCATACAAAATCATATCTTTAAAATCACTATCTCTATCACTATCACTATCTCTACCACTATCCATCTCTACATCTTCAATATTATTTACTTCTGTAATAATATTTACTTCTGTATTTACATATTTTTCTATTTTTCTATCTTCGTTTTTTTTTGAATAAACAACTACGTAAGTTTTTTCTGGATAAATTTTCGGCATATTATACTTTAAGAAGTATGTATTTAATTTTTTAATATATAATATGTCTTTAAATATGGTTTTATTTACAAAGTATTTTATCTTTCACCTTATGTTATGTAAAATTGTTAATAAATATTTAAAGAATGATACATTACAAAGTTAAATTCTTTCCAAAAATTTAAAATCATATTCCATGGGTTTAAATTCTTTAATTAAAATTCGTTCAACATCTTTCGGATTATATTTTTTACATGAAAATACATCTAAATAAATATTTTTATTAAAGTCAACCATATGAGCATTAATATTACTTGTTTCAATAAGTTGATACATGGATATTCCTGAAATTTTTTGATCTTCGCCAAAATGTTCTATAACCAATGGACCATATTTATTAGCATCAATGACATCAACTATATTATCAATAATTTTATTTAAATCTTTTCTGGCATATTTTAAATTATGCTTACCAGAAAATATTGATTTATTACCTTGACATTTTCGTAAATTTGCTATTAAATGATAACCCCAAACCATTAAATATATACAGATTATATATAATTCTTATTAACAATCAAATTTAAGTTAATAGAAATTTTTAAAATTTATTTAAAGCTGATAATATATTTGTATATATGTTAGAATTTTTTTTATTTTTTTTTATTACAATAGGAATAGTCGCAGCAATTAATAGAATATGTAAAGAAGGAAGTTATGATGATTATGATTAAACGACTCTTGTTTTAATTATACTAATTTGAAATATTTTTATGATTAATATAACTTTCAGTAGAACTTTTAAGGTAATACATTGCGTTGAAAATTCCTAATCCTGCTACAAAAAAGTTAATTAAGGGATGTATATGAGTTATTCCATATATAAAACCCAAATAATGTAAAAAAAAATTAAAACAAATAAAGGGTGCTCTAATAAAAATATTTAATAAAAAACTATATTTTTTTTGAGATAGTTTACTAATATAATTTTTTTTATATAAATAAAGTGAAAAATAATCTTTACCACCCGGAAAACCGCTTATAAACATTGCTAAAAATGAACGTATGGGTCCCCATGAATAAAATTGTCCTAGAAATCCTACAGTTGGTATAAATAATAGATGATGAAAAATATCATTACTATCTAATTTATAAAATAACATATGATAAATATGTATAGAATTAATCATTGATATTGGCCAAAGAGAAGCAGGAGAAAATAAAAAATCAGAATTAGGGAATTTTTTAGAATTCATACAGTTTACTGGATCTTTGACACATAATATAAATCCATTAAAGGATACAATAGTAACAAATAAATTAGCTATAAAATGTAATAAAAACCACCTTATTTTACTAGGTTCATTATAAATAATATATTTATCACATAAATAAAGTGAAAATATACAAGCAAAAACGCAATATATTGATTCTAATATCATTAATAAATAATATATTTCAACTTTTAAATAATTAAAATAACAAAATTTATATATTAATTTATATTAGATGTTTAATACTACTATTTATAAATTAGTTATAATTTTATCAATTATCACAATTATATTTAAAGTATATTCTTATTTAGTTGTTGCTAAATCTGAAAGATTTTCTACCAATACTCCTCTTTTTGAGAAATTTAAAGCAGAGCGTGTAAAAGATAATATTTGTTCTAAGCCTTTTAGACCTACATGTAATCGTGATAAAATATATTCAAGTTTAAGATTTTTAGAAGATAAAATAGATGAATTAGAATATAAAATATACAGAAAACATCGAGAAAAGCAAAAATCCGAAATGAACGCAGAGGGTGAAAAGAGAGCTCAAAATATTAAAAGAATGATTGAAAAAGATAACAAAATTGCGGATATTGATCGTAAAAATAGAGAAAGAAGAGCAAATGCATTAGAAAATAAAAGAACAGTTATTAATGCCAAAAATGATAGAGAAAGAACTAAATTATTACAACAAATCCAAAATGATCCTGGTGTTAGAAAACCACCCAAAATGCCATCTTTTTCATCACAGGCAAGCAGTAGTCCAATAATGAGAGAAGCTACTTCTGGAATTAATAAAAGTAAAAGTAAAATAGATAGCGAGTTATCAGGGAAAAATAATAAAGAAAAAAGGGATAATGTAAAAGATGATATTAAAAATGCACAAAGTAAAATAGATACTCCTTCTGAATTTGTGTTTTAAATTATTAACTTTAAATAAGTCAAATAATATATTATATATTTATATTTACTTAAAAATTATTAATATAAATATACATATATGTCAGAAACAAAGAGTAATTCAACAGCAATTGGTATTGATTTAGGAACAACTTATAGTTGCGTAGGAGTTTTTAAAAATGGTGGAGTAGAAATTATAGCTAATTCTCAAGGAGATAGAACTACTCCATCATATGTAGCTTTCACTGAATCTGGTGATAGATTAATAGGAACAGCTGCAAAGAATCAAGTAAATAATAATCCGACTAATACAATTTGCGATGCTAAAAGATTTATAGGTCGTAAGTATTCAGATGAATCTGTTCAAAGAGATATTAAATTACTTCAATTTGATGTAAAAGGTGACTCCAACGATAAACCAATTTTTCATGTCAAAAAGGGAAATGAGAATAAAACATTTCAACCTGAGGAAATATCAGCGATGGTTTTATCTCGTATGAAAGAAACTGCTGAAAATTATTTAGGTCAAAAAGTTACAGATGCGGTAGTTACTGTCCCTGCTTACTTTAATGATGCTCAAAGACAAGCAACTAAAGATGCTGGGTCTATTGCTGGACTCAATGTATTGAGAATTATTAACGAACCAACCGCGGCAGCTCTTGCTTATGGATTAGATAAGAAGAAAAAGGGAGAACAAAATATTCTAATTTTTGATTTAGGTGGTGGAACTTTTGATGTATCTCTTCTTACTTTAGATGAAGGTATTTTTGAAGTAAAAGCAACAGCTGGAGATACGCATTTAGGTGGTGAAGATTTTGATAATTTATTGGTTGAACATTTTATAGCTGAATTTAAAAAAAAACATAAGGCAGATATTTCAAGTAATCCAAGATCAATAAGAAGGTTAAAAACCGCATGTGAACGCGCAAAGAGAACTTTATCCTCAACTACAAATGCTATGATAGAATTAGATTCATTATATAATGGTATAGACTTCCATTCTACTTTATCTAGAGCAAGATTTGAAATGCTCTGTAATTCACAATTTCAAAATTGTCTTAAACCAGTAGAAAGAGTATTAAGAGATGCTAAAATGTCAAAGGATTCAGTAGATGAAGTAGTGTTAGTAGGTGGTTCAACAAGAATTCCTAAAGTTCAGGAATTGATAAGTAAATATTTTAATGGAAAGGAACTATGTCAAGGAATTAATCCAGACGAAGCAGTTGCTTATGGTGCGGCTGTCCAGGCAGCAGTATTATCTGGTGTAAGTGATAGTTCAATATCTGATTTGCTTCTACTAGATGTAACGCCATTATCTCTTGGATTAGAAACCGCTGGTGGAGTTATGACTAAATTAATTCCAAGAAATACTACGGTTCCTACAAAAAAAACAGAAACATTTTCAACATATGCTGACAATCAGCCTGGTGTATTAATTCAGGTATTTGAAGGAGAACGAGCAATGACTAAAGATAATAATAGTTTAGGTAAATTTGATCTATCGGGAATCCCTCCTGCTCCAAGAGGAGTTCCGCAAATCGAAGTAACTTTCGATATTGATGCAAATGGTATTTTAAATGTGTCCGCGGCGGATAAAAGCACCGGTAGAAGTGAAAAGATTACTATTACAAATGATAAAGGAAGACTATCAAAAGAAGATATAGAAAAAATGGTAGAAGAGGCAGAGAAATTTAAAGCTGAAGATGAAGAAGTGAAAAAAACAATTGAAGCCAGAAATAAACTTGAAAATTATGCTTATCAAACTAAACAAACATATGAAACCGAAGAAGTGAAAAAAAGAATGCCAGAAGAAAGTGTAACTAAACTCGAAGAAGAAGTTAAAAGTGTATTATCTTGGTTAGATGATAACCAAAATGCTAAATCAGAAGAAGTTGAAAAAAGAGAGCAAGAGGCTCAACTTATTATAAGTCCAATTATGACAGACCTATATAAGGAAGCATCTAAAAATCCTCCCCCTGGAGCACCAGTTCCTGGAATGACTGAAAATATGCCTGATCTAAGTGGAATGGGTGGAATGCCTGGTGGAATGCCTTTTAAACCTCCCCCAATGGAAACAGATAGTGGACCTACTGTAGAAGAGGTAGACTAAAAAAATGAAATAAATATAAACTATTTTTATTTTTATTTCACTTAAGACTTATAGTACTATATATATTATAATAAATGGAAAAATTGAATGAATTAGAACAATATGTTAAAAAAAAAAATCTTCCAGACAAAGAAATTGAATTATTTTGGTATGGTTGGAAAATAGCAGTATCAAATAGTTTGAAAAATTCAAATTTAGATAAGTCATTTAAATTTCAGTTAAATTTACAGAAAACATCTGATATATTAAATAGTTATCAAAAAAATAATAAATTTAATTATATTTTGGAAACTGTTCAAAAATCAATAATTAAACACATAACTATATGTATGGAAAATAATATTGAGTTATATCACCATCAAATACTTTTAACACATATTAAAAGATGGAAGAAAATAAAAATAACTATTAATGATTTATATAATATTGAAGAAAATCCAGATAACTTTATGTTTTTTGATTTATATTATATTATTAATAAAGATGATAAGATAAATGTAGAAGATAAAACAGATATGTTAGATCATATTATATTTAATGATTCTGAAAAGTTATTACGTATGGCTATTGAATTAAATAAACCTAATATAATAACTAAACTTTCTGGATTAATAGATATATATCATTGTATAAATAATTTATATGGGACTAATTTTTATCCAAGAACTAAAGCATCTAAAATGTTAAAAGTAATTAGTAAAAAAATTTGAATTTTATTTGTTTAATTTATAAAAATTGAAACAAAAAAATTTTAACATGAATTTCAATGAGTATTACGAAGAAAATATTTTACCTAAATATGGTAATCAGCGAAATTTAAACCAAGACGATGAGTTTACTAATTCTAATGAAAGTGACCATCAATACGCTATAAAAGATAGACTCAACTTAGTGCATATTAAATCATATTCTATAGATCCAGATGGTTGTACAGACGCAGATGATGCTTTTAGTATCTATAATGAAGATACAAAATTGTATTTGGCAATCCACATTGCTGATCCCACTCATCATATCCATCTAAATTCACCACTTTGGAATAATATACTGGATAGAACGGTGACCAGGTATCCATCAAATAATTCACCAATACATTTAATGCCTAAAAATATTGTAGATAAATCAAGCTTAATGGATAATCATTATGGTGCTTATAAAAATGCTATCAGCGTTATTACTGAAATTTCTCCTGAAACTGCCGAACCTATTAATAATGTAAGAATTTGTTTTACCAAAATTTTTGTTCCTTCTTTTCATAATTTAACATATACTGAAGCATCAAATATGGTTACTAATCATACGGAAGATGGGAGTATTCTCAGTACAGGATTGCGAATATCACACTCTTTAAAAAAAAGTAGGGATACTTTAGGAAAAAAAATTAATAATCAATTAAAATCTATTATTAAATATGTAGACAATCAGCCACTTTTTGTGAAGGATACGCATTTTAAAAAATCGATAAAAGAAATGATATCAGAATTTGCTATTTTCTCAAATTCCATTGTTGGTAAATATTTAACTTACCATTTAAATGGACTAGGCATATATCGAACATGTGAAAGTAAAGAATGGTTAGACACACTCGATAAAGATATTTCAGGTAAAGATTTAATGAACAAAATAATTGAAAATGGTATCTCCGCAGATTATCAATCAAAAGTACTAAGTCATGACCTAGTTGGATCAGAGGAATACTGTCATTTTACATCTCCTATAAGAAGAGTTTCCGACTGCGTATGTCATTATCTACTCAAATATCTATTCTTATCAGGTCGGGTTAATCTAGAATTCCCATTTACAAAAAAAAAACTCGATAGTATATCGGGTAGATGTCAGAGTATGTCAAAATATATGAAAAAAATCCAATTTCGAGATAAAAAATTAAGAACAATACATGCTATTTCAAATATAATAAATAGTTCTTCAGTAAAAATATCTATAAGATTTGTTAGTTATAGTGGATTATTTATAAACTTTATTATAAATAAAATTATTATTGGTACCAACGAACATATAATATCTGTTTCATATGTGTTACGAATAAAGAATTACCAATGGATGAATTATTGGAAATTTAGCCCAGAAAATACCATTAATATTACAGAAGTAAATATACCGGGAAAGTTTGACGAACATACCTTGCCAGAATTAGATAGTTTTATTAAAAATCCATATACACACTCTGAGGGAGATATTTATGATAAATTTTTAAATAAAAATGTAATTTTTCATAATTGGAATGGTTTAATTCAAAAAAATATAAAAATTATCAGAAACGATAAAATTAAAAAAAACTTAGTAATTGTTAATAGTAATTCTTCTGGAATATTATCAAATGACGAACATATACTAAAATATAAGTTAATAGGAGTAGATGGTGCTGTAACAAAAATAGAATTAGATAAATAGAAATGTATAAAACTATTATTTACTTAACAAATAAATTTGAAAACTTTTATTTAAAGTTTTTTATTTAATACTTTATAGAATAATATGGAAAATTTTAATTTTGAATGTTCATTAGAACAATTAATATTTTGTCCAAGTTCAGATGCTAATTTAAAGGAACTAGAATATACAAATAAGGTAATATTAAATTCAGAAATTTTACAAAAAATTTCTAAAAAAATGGATAAATTAGATTCCCCTATGATATTTAAAGTTACCAATATTACAGTTTTTGGAATTTATGATATATTTGTAGGAGTACATGAATTTACAGCTTCTGGAAATAAAATATATATGCCTAATCATCTTATGGAAAAAATTTTTGGTCAGCAAGGATCTAATGTATCTATAACTTATTATGTCCCCCCAAAAGGTTCATTCATTAAACTTAGACCTAAAGCAGAAAACTTTTATGAAATAGAAGATATAAAAAAATTTTTGGAGAATAATATACAGAGAAATTATCCAGTATTACAAAAAAATACTAATATATTGATTAATCATATTAATTCAAAAACAGGAGAAAATGAAGAAATTGAGCTAATTGTAACTGAACTTAAACCATTTGATGTAGTTTCGACAGTTGATACAGATATTGAAGTAGATTTTGAAGAAATTAAAGCGGTTAAACCAGTAAAAAATGATCCCTTAGTTAATAATTTTATAAATTCTAATAATGAATTAGATCTAAATAATTTAGTTAATGATACCACACAATCCTCTATAAATTTTATCCCAAATATGATAAGGTTTAATCGAATCATATCAGATGAAAATCTACCAATATTTATAATGTTTACAGCTAATTGGTGTGGTCCATGTAAAATATTTGGTCCAATATTTAAAAAATTAAGTTCACAATATCGAAATCAAGCTAAATTTTATAAAATAGATATTGATCAAAATTGCGGTGTATCTGATAAATATGGTGTTAATAATATACCTGCTATATTATGCTTTATTAGAGGAAATCATGTGGATAATATATCAAATAGTCCGGAAAATCATGTGGATAATTTTATTAAAAAAAACATTGATAAATTTTCAACATCAATTATTAACAACATATCTCCTTCCAAAAAAATTAAATCATATAGTAAAAATAATACAACAGGATTTGTGCCTTTTTCGGGGAATGGATATACTTTAGGATCTAAATAATTATTAAATTTTATTTTATAAATAATTATTAATATTAGAATTAATATATTTTTTTATATTAATAGTATGGCTGAATCTGGAGATATTAATGAAACTATGAACAAATTAAAAGAAAGATTAAATAAATCTGAATATTATCAAATAGCTAAAAATAGATTTACTCAAGATAGAGAGAGGCTTATGAAATTTTTATCTACTTATGGGGTATATATAATTCTAAGCACAGCTTTAATTTGTGGAATTATAATTTATTTTAAGTATTTTTATTGTAGGGTTGAAAGATATTTAAAAAAAATGAACGCATTTGATGAAATCTTAAAAATTCAACCATTGTCCTCATGTAAATCTTTTCAATCTAATAAAAATAATAATAGTAAAGATGACTATGTTTTATGTGACTATTATATCGCTTCTTCTTATAAATCGTATTTACCATGTACAAATTATTATGATTATGGTGATATCCGTTCTGTTGAAAAAGTATTAAGATATGGTGCAAGATATATAGATCTAGATATATATAACAAAGATTTCGATCTATGTACTGAACCAGTTATATCAAATGGAACAGAAAAGGGAAATTGGAAATGGACAACACCTATATTATTTGAAGATTGTATTAAAATGATCAGTAAAGTGGCTTTTTCAAGTGAATTAGCAAATAGAAATGACCCGTTATTTATTAATTTAAATTTATATACAAATGGTAATAAAAATACTATTAATAAAATTTATAAAAGTATAGTAGATCATCTTGGTCATAAACTATTACCAAGAAAATATAATTTCCAAGGTTATTCACCTAATCCAGAAAATAGTGTTGATTTAATCACCACTCCTATTAAGAAATTATTTGATAAAGTAATTATAATATGCGATGATCATTTTAAAGGAACTAAATTAGATGAAATTGTTCATTTATCAGCTAAATCTAATGGTAATTTTAGAAATTTAAATTATTTACAGGTTAAAGAAAGTCATGAACCTAATGAATTAAAAAACTTTAATAAAAAACATATGACAAGGATAATACCACATTTTAATAATAGGACTAAAGAAAATTACAACTACGCAACACCTTGGTATTTAGGATGTCAATTTATTTGTATGAATTATACACATGTTGATGATATTATGACTGAATATATACGTCGTTTTAAAAAATGTTCTTTTGTTCTAAAACCGTATAAACTTAGATATCATGCTAAATATATTCCCGCTCCTAAAAAACAACTTAAGCAAGTTTCATTTGCACCAGAAAAGGTTTCTACTCCATTTTATAGTATTACGTATTAAAATTCTATTTCTATTTTAATATTTTAAATACTTAAAAATAGTATAGACTATTATATATATAAATAGTTTAAATGGTTAATAAAATGTCAAAATTAATCAGAATATCTAATAAAAATAAACGTTTATTAACTATAATAGCAATATGTGATGATAAACATATTTTATATAATTACATTAAACATATAGGTGATTTTTTTGTAAAAAAATATAGACGTCATGATATAAATTTTAATTGTTATGAACCTTATAATTTATCGAAAAAAGATTTAGAAGGTATTAATTCATATCCTTCATTTATCTTTTATAAAAATGATAAAAAACACCTATATAATGGTATTAATTCAAATAATATTGATAATATTATTATTGATATGATAAATTAATTAACAGGTGATTAATTTATTTTATCTAAATAAAAAAATTTATTTTGATAGAGAATTTTTATAAACTTCTACAGATTTTTTATAAACCATTATAGCTTCATCGACTTTTTTAAAACCATTTACTTTTACCCATTTATTTTTTTCAATATCCTTATAATGATTAAAAAAATGTCTTATTTTAGACAATGTCGCTTTAGACAAATCATAAATATTGCTAATTTCTGAATAGACTGGATCTACCTTTTTACAGGGCACTGCTATTATTTTTTCATCTTCTCCTTTTTCATCTTCTGTTAATAATACCCCAATAATTTTTGCTTTAACTACTGTTCCTGGAAATATTTGATAATCAGTAATTAATAATATATCAAGTGGATCACCGTCTCCCGATAATGTATTTGGAATATATCCATAATTACCAGGATAACTCATTGAAGTGTTTAAAATTCTATCACATCTCATCATATTTATTTCCTTATCAAACTCGTATTTAACATTAGAGAGATAAGGGACTTCTACTATCATATCTACATTTAAACTATCCATTTTAATATATAAATATAAAAATATGTTTCTTTAAACCCTATTTTTAAATTTAATACTAATTTAACTCCGTATTATTTAATAAATATGTTTTTTTGTGAATCATATTATTAACATAATCTTCTCCATTATAGGTGTCTTTTAAATTTTTAAAACCATATAATACCATTTTAGAAAGTTTATTTACTCCTATTTTAAATCCAATATTTTTATTTACTATCTCATTCTTATCATGTTCCTTAATATTAATATTATTATTATTAATTTCTTCGCATTTTCCTACTATTTTAATACCTACACATAATCCATTGTCAGTATTAATATTATTACATTCTATATTACTACACTCTACATTTTTTGAACCAGCTATTAAAATAGCCACTATATCATCTCCCTTATAGTC
>Ga0206131_10000967_pt1 | contig 38430 bp, 10 predicted proteins | sample Helgoland_Spring_FD_148636 | JGI IMG/M metagenome (GOLD analysis project Ga0206131, IMG submission 148636) | Pelagic subsurface seawater microbial communities from Kabeltonne, Helgoland, North Sea - Helgoland_Spring_Bloom_20160517_1 | ecosystem: Environmental > Aquatic > Marine > Epipelagic ... | reverse complement strand
CCAGCTCCAGAAGTTCCAGAAGAACCACTTGAACCAGATGAACCAAAGAATGTTCCATCAACACCACTTGTTCCGCTTGTTCCAGAAGTACCAGAAGAACCTAATCCACTTGTACCACTTGAACCAGATGAACCAGACGTTCCACTACTACCAAAGAATGTTCCATCTTGTCCAGAAGTTCCGCTTGTACCATGTGTACCTGATGAACCAGTTTCTCCACTTGTTCCAGAAGAACCACTTGTTCCAGATTCTCCACTTGAACCACTTGTTCCAGAAGTACCAGAAGAACCACTACTTCCAAAGAAAGTTCCATCCTGTCCGCTTGTTCCCCCAGTTCCAGAAGTACCACTACTACCACTTTCACCTGATGAACCTGCTGAACCACTTGTTCCAGAAGTACCTGATGAACCAAAGAATGTTCCATCTTGTCCACTACTACCACTACTTCCAGAAGTTCCATCTTCTCCATCTTCACCAGTTGTTCCAGATGAACCTGAAGTACCACTACTTCCAGATGAACCATTTTGACCCGAAGTACCAGATGAACCACTACTTCCTTCAGCTGAAGTTCCGCTTGTTCCTGCTGAGCCCGTTGAACCTGATGTTCCAGAAGAACCAGAAGAACCTGATGTTCCACTACTTCCTATTGCAGATGTTCCACTTGAACCAGAAGTTCCAGATGAACCACTACTACCACTTGTTCCAGATGAACCAGATGAACCAGAAGTACCATGTGAACCAGTATCACCTTTATCACCAACTGCAACTAAAGATATTACAATATCATCTCCATTTGTGAAAGGAGAGGCTGTTGAGAAACCTGTATTTGCTAAATCACTAAGAGTCCACCAATCACCATTATCGGTTAATTCACCTATTGCAAATAATAAGTATTCATCAGTATTGAATTTTTTAGCAATTCTAATATGTGCTTTTACTGCTGAGGTAACTGAATCCATTGTTTCCATAAAGGATTGGATACTTCCACCATCATCATCAGTTTCACTAATGTAAATTGCATTACCTGTATTTTGTACAGCGTTGTTTATTCTAACTCTACCAGCTGCAGGTTCTGAATTTCCTACTGCTGATGTAAATGTATAATCGAATGATGCTCCACCAAAGTTACCATCTTTACCAGAAGTACCACTACTTCCTTCTGCAGATGTACCAGACGTACCTGCTGAGCCTGAGGAACCTGATGTTCCGTTAGAACCATCTCTACCACTTGTTCCGCTTGTTCCAGCAGAACCAGAGGAACCACTACTTCCACTTGTACCAGAAGAACCCGATGAGCCAGATGTTCCGCTTGTACCATTACTACCACTTGTACCAGAAGTACCACTACTTCCAGATGTTCCTTCTGAACCAGTTGTTCCACTTGTTCCACTACTTCCACTTGTTCCAGACGTACCAGCCGAACCACCACTACCAGATGTACCACTTGTACCAGAAGTTCCACTACTACCACTTGTTCCGCTTGTACCAGAAGTTCCACTACTTCCAGAAGTTCCAGAAGAACCTGATGTTCCATTTGTACCAGAAGTACCCGAAGTACCAGCTGAACCACTACTACCTCTTTCTCCACTTGTTCCGCTTGTACCAGACGTACCATTTGTACCTGTTGAACCACTACTACCACTACTTCCAGATGTACCAGACGTACCAGCTGAACCTGAAGAACCTTGTTCTCCACTTGTTCCACTACTACCAGAACTACCACTACTTCCACTTGAACCAGAAGAACCAGAGCTTCCACTCGTTCCAGAAGTACCAGATGTACCACTTGTTCCAGATGAGCCCGAAGAACCAGATGTTCCACTACTTCCACTACTTCCACTTGAACCAGAAGAACCTGATGTACCTCCACTACCAGAAGAACCACTACTTCCAGATGTACCAGACGTACCAGCTGAACCTGAAGAACCACTACTTCCAGAACTTCCGCTTGTACCAGATGAACCAGAAGAACCAGAAGAACCACTTGTTCCACTTGTTCCGTGTTTGTTTACTATCTCAATCTCACCTAGCATTGAGGAATGATTAGTACATTGATAAACTATATCAGTTGCATCTTCAGGTACTCTATATCGTATTAATGTTGATGTACTATGATTTCCATTTGTTGGGTCATTGTTTGTTGTACCAGGTACAGCATCAGTATCTTCACTAGCTAATCTTAATGCAAATGGATGTCCATTACCTACACCACTTACATCGAAGTAATAAAGTTCTCCCCTTACTAATGTTAGTTTTGGGAAGTTACCAGCATATCCACTAAATGAGTATTGGAATCCTGCGTTTACTACCGTATATAATCTACCCCCTTCTCTACCAGAAGAACCAGAAGTTCCGCTTGTTCCTGCTGAACCAGAAGAACCTGATGTACCAGATGTTCCGCTTGTACCAGAAGTTCCACTCGTTCCACTACTTCCACTTGAACCACTACTTCCACTTGAACCTGATGTACCACCAGTTCCAGAAGTACCACTACTTCCACTTGTACCAGAAGAACCAGATGAACCAGATGAACCTGCAGAACCAGAAGAACCGCTTGTTCCACTTGTACCACTTGTACCACTACTTCCACTCGTACCTCCACTACCAGATGAACCAGAAGTTCCACTTGAACCTGATGTACCAGTTGTACCTGATGTACCACTACTACCGCTTGTTCCAGAAGTTCCACTTGTACCACTTGTACCTCCACTACCAGATGAACCACTTGTTCCTGCTGAACCAGAAGAACCTGATGTACCAGATGTTCCTGCTGAACCACTACTTCCAGATGAACCAGAAGTACCACCACTACCACCAGTACCAGATGTTCCACTTACAGCAGTTACATCTCTTTTGAAAACTTGTCCAGTTGATTCATTGATAACAAGAACTGTATCTGAACTACCTGTTTCTAATCCTATTAATTGTGCACTACCAGTTACTACTAAACTACCACTTACTTCAAATCTTCCAACAAATGAACCAGTACCATTATTTGGTAAGAAATTTTCTCCTACAAAATCACCAGCGTTTAATGCAAATGAGGCAGTTGCTGCATAAGATGCTGAAAGAACAGTCATCGAAGAAGTTTGGTCATTTCTTACATAATCTTCAGCTGATACAGCGTTAACTGCATAAGATGCTGAAAGAGCGTATGATGCTGAAAGTACAGTCATCGATGCAGTTTGGTCAGTTCTTACAAAATTATCAGTATTAAAATCACCAGCGTTTACAGCGAATGAAGCAGTTTCAGCATATGATGCTGAAAGTACAGTCATCGATGCCGTTTGGCTACTCTTTACATATTGTGATAAGTTACCTAACTCAGCAAGTGATGCTGAATCGAATCCTACTAAAGATGATGCCGTTCCAGCGTTTTCTGCAAATTCTGCATAAGATGCTGAGTTTACTAATCCCACTACATCACTACCTTGTACAAATCCTGCTAATCTACCACCAGTACCAATTACTGCTTGCCCACTTGTCAATCCACTAAATGTTACTCTAACTGATGAACTATCAATTGATTCTATTGCTTGTGGAATAATTTGTCCATTTGAACCAGTTTCATAAATTTGAACTACTGGATAATCAATAGCGAAATTGTGTTGGAATGTTACCTGAGTTACATCTGAGAATGGGAATACAGTAGTATCACCAAATTGTGTTACAGGTCTAAATTTGTTTGCATCTGCATCGAATACTAAAATATCTAAATCATCAGGTACATCTATACCAACATTTTCACCCTGATATGAACCTACAAATGATGATGTAATTCTTGGTGAGAATATTTCATCAGTTACAGTTATCTTAGATGCACTTACATCGTTTTGGAAATTAACTTCTCCGAAGAACGTTGAACCACTATCAATAGACCTTACTACAAAACCATCATCAGGATTTACCGATGCGGTTACAGAACCACTAAGAATTCTACTTTGGTCTAATCCTTCAATAGCATCAGCTGGAATATTAAATAATCCCTCACCACTACCACTAAAGAATCCACTTCCAGATGGTATAGTTACACTTCCACTAATACTAAGTGAACCAGTAAACTTTGAACCAAATTGAGGAGAGTAAACTCTAAATCCATCGGTTGGTTCAACAGAAGCACTGATACCACCACTAATAATTTGAGGTAATTGTAAATCTTGTAATGCATCTGCTGGAATGTTAAATAAACCTCCACCATCACCAACGAATAACGTACCACTAATTTGATTATTTACAACTAATCCTAAATTTGGAGAAATAGATGCAGTTGCTGAACCAGATATAATTCTATCTAATTGTAAATCTTCAAGTGCATCTAATGGGATATTATATAATCCTGCACCATCTCCTTTATATAAAGATGCAGTTATTGATTCTGAAACATGTAATGAACCACTAAGTTCTACTTTAACTGAACCCGAATTAATAGATGAGTCTAAGTTTTCTACTCTGAAGAACCCATCAGGATCAACTGATGCGGTTACAGAACCTGTAAATATTTTTGATGAATCAATTGCTAAGTTAGCAATATCAATGTTTGTAATTCCACTACCATCACCAGTAATAATTCCACCAACCTCTAAAGATTGTGAAATATTTACCGAACCACTAAAAGATGAATCTACACTTGAACTTGAGTTATTACTAAATACTTTAAATTCCGTATTATCTAATGATGCCGTTGCGGAACCACTTTCTAATTTGTTTAATGTAAGTGCTAAGTTAGCAATATCGATATTAGTAAGTCCACTACCATCTCCACTAAATATACCACCACCACCAACACTTATTGAACCAGATGTTACTAATGAACCTGTTATAATTGAGCCACTAACTGGTGATGTTACTACAAATGTATCACCACTTGCAACCGATGCCGTAGCAGAACCACTTGAGATAAGAGGTGCAGCTGCTGCTTGTACATTTTCTAAGTTTGAACCATCACCAAAATAAACACCAGTATATGAACCACTAAATGAACCACTTAATACTAAATCACTACTTCTATTTTCAAATCTACTCGATGTTGCAGAATATACTAAGATATCGTTATTAGATGCTGATGTTATTTGTACATCATGCAAATCTCTTAGATGTGAACCTAAATGTGGTCTTACTAATATTTCTAAATTCTGTCCACTTATAGTAGTTATCGTTGCTATCGATGATTTTAAGTTTGGAGCGATTGGTTGAACATTTGTTAAACCACCTGCTCTTAATGGGTCTGGATAAAGTGTTTCACCCTCTACCCATACTGAACCAGTATATTTTAATCCTACATCTTCTAATTCATCAAGTTTTAATCCTTTTACATATCCAAAGTAAGTTGCAAATCCTTGTCCATTATTTTCAATTGTTTCAGTAAGTACACCAATTAATTGTTGTTCCGTATAAGTACCATTTGTAATTGCCTTTTGAACACTTAATCTATTATTTTGAGTTGGTTGTGATGTTGCTAACATTACAAGAGTACCATTTTCTAAAGTAGCTCCAGTCTTATTTACTACATATGGATAGTATAATTCTTGTCCAATTTGTAATGAAGCAGTGGCACCACCCATTCCCAAATCAAGAGTACCATCAGTTTCATTCCATTTTAATCTACCAGGCGTTGATTGGTAAGTATTGTCTCCTATTTGAAAATCAACTAATGATGATGATACAAATGATGCTGATACATTTTGTGATTGTAATAACGTTGCTGAAGAAACTCCACTAACATCTAATCCACCAGTGATTTCAGTATCACCTAATAAATTAATTTGAGATATTTTTGGTACTTCTCCGAATTTTTTAACTATATTACCAAAAGAGGCAGATACATTTGTATAGTAGTATAATACATTTGGTGAACTTCCAGTTACTTCTATGTTTACATATGCTCCAGTTGTTCCAGCAGCTGCTGAACCTGTTGTTATAGTTTCGGTATATTCAACTCCACCTTCTAATGTTCCATCAAATGTTCTTGAGAATTTAAATGGATGAAGTAAGTTTGAAGAATCTGATAAATCAAAATAATAAGAAGTATCATCTAAAAGTTTTAATACTGGTTTTGGTAATCCTTGTACAAAGAATTTATTATCAGCAACTGTTACAGATTGAGTTATTGGTATTGTATCAAAAACAGCTGAATGTGATACTAATAATCCACCCGAAATTATTGATGCTCCTTCAATGGTAATATCACCATCTATCGATGCTGATGTATTTACATTAAATCCAAATGAAGGGTCAGTAGAAGCAGTTACACTACCACTTGCTATAAAAGATAATTCTTCTACTTTATCAGCAAGTGCTGAAAGAGGAATATCAAATAAATCCCTACCACTACCACTAAAGAATGAAGCACTGATTTCAGTACCTTTAATAATATTAGAATCAATATCACCGGTAACTAATATAGAACCACTTACAATAACAGTATCGTTAATTATAGTTTTAGTAATTGGATAACTTTTTACTTTTTGAATTTCACCACCCATTCCAGCGTGATTAACACAATAATAATATAAAGTATCAGGTGTATTTGCAGTTATTGTAATAGTAACCTCAGAACCATCAGTACCTGCGATTACACTACCAGTATCTACACTCCCAGTAAAAGGAACACCACTATTATGTACCCCATTTTCGGTTGTTGAAAATCTTAATGGATGTGTATTATTTGAAGAATCAGATTGATTAAATGTGTATGTACTACCACTTACTAAATAAAGTAAAGGTTGTCTATATCCATCTATTTCATATTTGTTACCATCATCGGTAGAAATTACTTTTACAATTTTAATTTCATTATCAGCAGCCCAAGAAGTAGATGCAGATACTATTAAACTACCACTTGTAGTTATACCTTCATCAAATCTACCAGTTGAATTTACTTCAAATCCTCTAGTCGGATGAACTGATGCAGTTACAGAACCACTTACAATTCTAGATGCTTCTTCAGTAATTGCTGAAAATGGTATATCAAATAGATTAGCACCACTACCACTAAATACTGAACCACTACTTAATTTTACACTACCACTAAATATAGAACCACTTTCAATTGATGTTACAACAAACCCATCGTTTGGATTAGTTGATGCAGTTACACTACCACTTGCTATTAATGGAGATGTTTCAGAAAGTGCCGATAATGGTATATCAAATAAGTTTTTACCACTACCACTAAATACCGAACCACTACTTAATCTAATACTACCACTAAAAGTAGAACCACTTACAAGTGAAGTTACTAAAAATCCATCTTCAGGTGAAACCGAAGCAGTTACACTACCACTTGATATTTGGAATGCATCTTCGGATAGTGCTGATTGAGGAATATTAAATAACCCCGCGCCATCTCCGATAAAACCACTTGATGTTATTACACCACTAGCAGTTATATTTCCTTCTATTGTAGTTTCACCAAATAATTTTTGAGTATCATTTCCACTACTATCACCAAGTACATTTGAACCAGTAGATATTACTATCGATGAAGAAATGAAGTTTACAAATATCTCTTCTGCTGTAATTCTACCACTAACCGATAAATCACCTTCAATAGAAGATGATGTATTTACTACGAATCCTAAATTTGGGGATATGGATGCAGTTGCTGAACCACTAGCTATTCTAGTAGCATCTTCGGAAAGTGCTGATTGTGGAATATTATTTAAAGATGTTCCATCACCACTAAAAGAACCACTAAATGAACCAGTAATTTCATCTGCTATAATTTTTGGAACATCTAATGTTTCTGTTATAGAAACACTACCACTAAATTCAGATTTTACTGAACCTGTTCCGAATACTTTAAATGTACCATCAGGTAAAACGGATGCCGTTACTGAACCTGTTTCAATTAGGTTAGAAACTAATGCATCTTCAACTAATGCTGATTTTGGAATATTAAATAGTTCCGCACCACTACCACTAAATATACTACCACTACTCAATCTTAAACTACCACTAAAAGTAGAGCCACTAAGTTCGGATTCTACAACGAATCCAGTTTGTGGGTCAACAGAAGCAGTTACACTACCACTTGCTATAAATTTAGCTTCTCTAGATACTAATGATTCTATTGATTCTTGTGCATCGGTTGAAAGTGCTGAAAATGGTATATCAAATAAATTAGCACCACTACCACTAAATGAACCTGTTTGAACTTCTACATTACCACTAACTAATAAACTACCACTTAATTCGGTTGTTACCGAACCAGTTCCAAATACTCTAAAAAATCCATCAGGAGATACAGATGCAGTTACCGAACCAGTTGTTATTAAATTGGAAAGTAATGCATCATCAACTAATGCTGATTTTGGGATATTAAATAAGTTTTCACCACTACCACTAAAGAATGAACCAGATGATAAGAATATAGAACCACTAAAAGTTGAACCACTTTCTATTGAGGTTACTACAAATCCCTCATCAGGTGCAACTGAGGCAGTTACAGAACCAGATGTAATAAATGTTGATAAAAGTGCATCTTCAGTTAATGCTGAACGAGGTATATCAAATAAATCCTCACCACTACCACTAAACTTAGAACCACTATTAAGTTGAATAGAGCCACTTACAAATACAGAACCACTAAATTCAGATTTTACTGAACCCGTTGATTCTACTCTAAAAATCCCAGATGGGTCTAAAGATGCGGTTAATGAACCTGTTACAATTCTTGATGAATCAAATGCATCATCAGTAAGAGCAGTTCTTGGTATGTTAAATAGTTTTTCACCACTACCACTAAATACCGAACCTGATGCTAGTTGTACATCTCCGAAGAATGTTGAGCCACTATCTATTGAAGTTACTACAAATCCACTATCAGGATCAACGGAAGCAGTTACTGCTCCACTAATAATTAAATTCGTTTCTAATGCATCATCAGTTAATGCACTTTTTGGTATATTGAATAAGTTCTCACCACTACCACTAAATGAAGAACCACTATTAAGATTTACATTTCCACTAACTAATAACGAACCACTCAATTCAGTTGTTACTGAACCAGTTCCAAATACTCTGAAGAATCCATCATTTGAAACCGAAGCTGTTACTGAACCTGTTGTGATTAAATTTGAAAGTAATGCATCATCAGTTAATGCACTTTTTGGTATATTAAATAAGTTTTCACCACTACCACTAAAGGCAGAACCACTATTAAGTTGTAAGTTACCACTAATAAAAGTAGAACCACTTAATTCAGTTGTTACCGAACCAGTTCCAAATACTCTGAAGAACCCATCAGGCGAAACTGAAGCTGATACTGAACCAGTTGTTATTAAATTAGAAAGTAGTGCATCTTGCGTAAGAGCTGATGCTGGTATGTTAAATAAGTTTTCACCACTACCACTAAATGAAGAACCACTACCAATGTTAACATTTCCACTAACAAAAGTAGAACCACTTATGGTAGTATCTCCAAATACATCTAATGAACCAGTTACTTCAACTGAACCTGTAAATTCTTGCTTATCTGTTGAAAGTTCACCAAATCTATTTGAACCTGAAGAAAATATTATTGAAGATGAAATAATTTCAACAATTAACTCTCTTGCTACGATTCTATTATCAACTATTAAATCACCAGTAACTTTAACATCACCAGTAACATCCACATCTCCATTAAATGATGATGATACGTTTACTAAAAATCCAGTATTTGGTGAAATTGATGCAGATGCAGAACCCGATAATAATCTTACTGTTTCTGGAAGGTTATTTAATTGAGAACCATCACCACTAAATGAACCACTAAAAGAACCTGTTACTTGCTCTAACTGAAGTGTAGTAACAAATAAACGATTACCATCCGCATCCGATGCAACTAACGCAATGGAGCCTGATGTAAGAGAACCACTTATAGGAACACCTAAATTTGGTTCAGCTTCATTTAATCGTAGATATTCGTACCTATCTTCAGAAACATTGATAGGTTTTACTACTCTAACCTTTCCGCTTAATAATTGGCTCATTTATTATTAGTCTTAGTATATAATTATTCGTTTGCACTTTCAAGAATCGATAATATTACCGTTAAATTTGTGGAACCTGATACAATTAGTGAAAATTGTTGTTCCAATACTAATTTACCTGCTACAATTGGTGATAGTGAATCACCTGCTGGAATAGTTACATTAGTAATTAAATCTACGGGTAGTTGTTCAACTCTTGTTGGATTCGATATCGTATCTGATATCGCACTTAGTAAATTAACAGATGCTGATATTGAACCCGTCTCTGCTATGAGAGTATTATCAAAAGATTGTGTTACATCTTCTTGATAAAATCGAGCAACATCAGTAGAACCTGTTATTGATTCATTAATAAGTATTTGTTCTACCAACTTAGTGGCATAATCAATAGTTTGATATGATGCAGTAAAATAATTATTAGGTATTAAAATCTCACCATTCTTATTATAATAAGAAAGAGCGGCTTTTTTGGATTGTAATGTACCTCCACCAATTAAATCAGCCTCAACACCATCCACAGCAGTTCTAACATATGCTTCAAAAAATGAAGATGTAAAACTAAATGGAATTTGTGTTAAATTGTTTTGAAAATTAATATATGCAGCAGATTCTTTTTCTAAAAATGTTTGGTTTTTTTCTATAAGTGCTGATGCACTTAAAAAATTACCAGCATTACTTATAGAATCTACTTGAGGAACCGGCAAATCTCTGTTACTTGTTATACTAATAGTAACAGGCTCATTTATAGGTCCAGTATTCGTTATTTGTGCAGATAATAAAATAGTTGAAACTCCTTTAGGAGCTGAATAAACTACATCGTTATCACCAGTCAAAGTGGTAAGTACGGATTTAAATGCGTTTAGTGGTATTAATTCTTCTGCCATATCCTATATAAATATTTGATTTATTTTTTATCCTTAATCTTGCAGTGCTAATGAGAATGGTGTTACAAGTGAGAATAATGATTTAGAGAATGTTCTACCTTCTAATGTACCAGAAGCTTGTTTAATAACAAGACCCCCACCAATTCTAAAGTCACCAAGTTCGTTACCAGAAGTAAAGAATACTCTACCTCCACCTATTTCCGTAATTTCTTTATCAGGATCAGGTATACCATCACCACCTTGGTTAGGAGGTAATGCTTTATAAGTTACACCAGCACCTGCGTATGAGAAATCATGCCCAGTCGTAATAATTAAAGAACCAAACTCTTCAACAGGCGCTTGTCTAGCAACAAATTGGAATTGAGTTCTTAAATATCTATTAGTTTCTGCAGTTTCTAATTTTTGTTCGTTAATAACAACAGCTGCACTTCCATATACACCATTGTAATATGATTCAGCTGCTCTTATACTTCTTTCATTACCACCATAGATAATATCAGTTACGATAGCATCTAAGATAAATCCAGTATCTCTATAACATTTTTCTTCATTGTAAACAAAGGAAGGGAATGCCGCATTTGTGTACGATATCGCTTTACCTTGTAATACTTTTTTAGCGTTTTTAAGTGCGTTAGCACCATTTTTATTCAATAAGAATGGGAATACTAATTGTTGTTGTTTAATTATCTTTTCAGCCAATCCTTTTGAGAAATCAATACCATCAGTTGTTTGTGGTTTTTGTTCCGTTGTTGCGATTGAAGGAATATAGTAGTAGAATGTACCTGCTTGAACTGCTCTTTCATTTCCACCATATGTTAAATCGGTAGCAACAGCATCAATTATGTATCCTAAATCTCTACTACAACTAACTTCATTGTATTCAAACTCACTCCAAGACGAACTTAGATAAGCTATTGTTTCTTTTTGTATAAATGTTGTATTATCTCTCAATAACTGAACACCATTCTTAATTTCAGTAGATGGAGTTGTGTACATTAAATTCTGAACTACATTTTGTGAAGTTCCATTAGCAAATCTAATTCCATCAACTGTTGGGTCTAATTGATTTGCTTCTGAAGGTGTTCCTCCTTTTGTTGCTCTTGATGGGTATCTCCAATAGTATAATCCTGCGACTGTACTTCTTTCGTTACCACCATAAACTAAATCAGTTACAGCTGCATCAATTATATACCCAGTATCTCTTCTACATTTATCTTCATTGTAAGTTACATTACTCCAAGAAGATGATATAAATTCAATTGTTTCATTTTGTACGAAACTTCTATTGTTTCTTAGTAATTCAGCCGATGCAGATACTTCAGATGTTGGTAAAACAAATGTTGTGTTCTCCAATACTTTTCCAGCTAATCTAGCAGAGTAATTAATTCCATCAATTGTTTGATTTAATTGTCCACTTGCAGTAACTTGATAGTTAAGAGTTGCATTTGATGGTTTTTCAAAATAATACTCACCATTTACTTTACTTCTTTCATTTCCACCATATAAGAAATCAGTAGCAACACCATTTAAGATGTATCCAGTATCTCTCTTACATTTATCTTCATTATAATCAAATGTACTCCAAGAAGATGAGATGTAAGCGATTACTTCGTTCTGAATAAATTCTTTATTATCTAAAAGAACTTTATTTCCAGCCAATCTCTCAGCCGATGCCGTTACGAATATTTCGTTTTGTACTAATTTACTTCCTAAATCACCCGCGTACTTAATTCCAGTTGTTGTTGGTTCTAATTGAGTAGTTGTAGCCGTTGAAGGATATTTGTAATAGTATTCTCCAGCAATTTTACTTCTTTGAGTTCCACCATATAGTAAATCAGTAGATACAGCATCTATAATATGTCCAACATCTCTTCTACAAGTTGCTTCAACATAATCAAACCCTTCCCAAGAAGAACTTAGGTATGAAATTGATTCAGATTGAATAAACTCTCTATTACTTCTCAATAATTCAACTGATGCTGATAATTGAGTAGATGGTGAACTAAATGTTGCTCCTTTTACAATTTGGTCTGCTAATTGTGATGCGTAATTAATACCATCAACAGTTTGTTGTGATTGTGAACCAGTTCCATTAGCTTCAGATGGGAATTGGTAGTAGAATTTAGCGTTTACTGAAGATGCTGATACGATTCCATATCTTAAATCTTCTGCTACACCATTTACAATAAATCCAACATCCCTTCTACACTTAGCCGAATCATAATCAAACCCATACCAAGAAGAAGAAATATATTCAACAACTTCATTTTGAATAAATGGTACACTTTCAGTAATTAAACCATATGCCGATAATATATCTACATCAGTTGATACTGAACCATAATCAGTTGCTGGTTGAATAACACTTACTGAATTTTCTTCAGTTCTAACGAATGTGTGAACTGATTGTGGTAAATGTTTTATTGCCCCATTTGATGCTGATATAAATGTATGTACCGATTGAGGTAAATGTTTTACAGCGTTTGTTGATGCTGATACGAATGTGTGTATTGAACCAGAAGCGCTACCACCATCTCCAACGTTTATTGTGAATGTTCCCGTTTGTCTTTCTAAACCATCCGTTGTAGCGGATACGAATGTATGAGTATTTGTATATGATGATGAACCAATGTTTATATCAAATGTATTTGTAGTTACATTAGAAATTTCTAACCATCTTCCAGAAGGATAATCAATTCCAGTTCTTGGATATGATTTCTCAACAGTATCACCATCTAATACACAAGTATAAGTTAATGAATTATCTGAAAGTTTGATATAATCTCCATTATTGAAGTTATGATTAGCGATTGTTATAGTAACATCACCAGTTGCTGCGTTATACGGAGCATTAGTTACTGTGTGTGATGTAGTTCCAACCGAAGTAATAACAATTGATTGTTCTGCGTATGGGTCTGAACCACTTCTCGGATAAGAGTGAGTTGTAGAATCACCATCTTGGTCACAAGTGAAAGCAAAAGATTCATTTTCTAATACTACACTTCTTCCGATTCCTAATCCATGCTGTCCAACAGTTACAACCATATCTCCACTCAATGCGTTGTAATTAACATCAGTTGGTGTAAATAATTTATTTGGACCCGATGCTCCAACGTTAACTGTCATTGTAGTTCCAGTTATTGAAGTAATTTTCATTGAACGCCCAGCATAAGGGTCTATTCCTAATCTCGGATAAGATTTAACTGATTGGTCGTTATCCATTTCACAAGTAAATGCGAATGATTGTGGGTCTAATATAATACCTTCCCCAACACTTAAACTATGACTTTCAACAGTCATTACGAAATCACCAGTTGATGGGTCGTAACTAGCAGTAGTTGGATTAAATTCTACATTTGGACCAGATGCTCCTACATTAAGAGTTATTGTATCATTAGTTTTAGATATTACTTCTAATTTCGTATTGTAAGCAGGTTGTCCAACTGAAGGTAAGTTATGTTCAGTTTTGTTGTTATCCATATCACAAGTAAATGTGAATGATTCAGGTGATAAATATATACCATCACCTACATCAAAACTATGACTTACTACTGTCATTACAAAATTACCATTAGATGGGTCATAAGTAGCGTTAGTTGGTGTTACATCTGCTTTACCATTTCCAATAGCATCAGATACAATTGCGAATGATGAAGATATTGTATTTAAGATTGTAATATCAGTTATATCTCCTCCAGCTGCTGGTGAGAATGATGTTATTTTAATTCCATTATCAGTATTTAAACTTCCAGTTGGAACAAATAAAGTTTCTTTATCTACAATTTTTTCAATTAAATCTTTAGCGTAAATTAATGCATCCGTTGTTTCTTGTATTTGAACACCAGTTGCTTTAGATGGGAATCTATAATAGAATTCTCCAGCAGTTAATGCTCTTTGGTTACCACCATATCTTAAATCAGTTGCAACAGCATCAATTATAAATCCAGTATCTCTTTTACAACTAGCTTCTTTGTAATCTAAATTAGGATATTTAGCGTTTACAAATGCAACAGTTTCGTTCTGAATAAATTCTCTATTACTTCTAATTGAATCATAAACATATTCAACTTCATTTGATGCAGTTTGGAATATTGCTCCACTTACAATTTCTGATACAAATCCTTGTACAAAATCTACTGCAGTTACAGTTGGGTCTTTTTGTTTATTCTCATTTGGTACACCACCAATTATTGCTGCTGATGGGTATCTATAATAGTAATCTCCTGCGTTTACACTTCTTTCATTTCCACCATATAGTAAATCAGTAGAAACTGCATCTATAATATGAGTTACATCTCTCTTACAAGTTGTTTCATTGTAAGTAAATCCATCCCAAGAAGATGAAAGGAATGCAATTGTTTCGTTTTCAATAAACTCTCTATTGTTTCTTATTAACTCATAAGAACCACTAACTACGGCGGATGCAGTTTGGAATGTATATCCTCTTACAATACTTTCTGCTAATCTACCAGCATAATTAATACCATCTAAAGTTTGTTGTAATTGTGCACCTTGTGCCTGAGATGGGAAATCATAGTAAAATTTACCATTGAATATAGATGCAGAATTTGCATTATGTAACATATCCTCAGCTGCCCCACTTATAATTCCTCCAATATCTCTACTACACTTACTTTCATCGTATGAAGCAGTTGACCAAGAAGATGATAAATAAGCGATACTTTCACTTTGGATAAATTCAATATTATCTTTTAGTAAGTTATAAGCTGCTAATGTTTTTGGTGAATCAGATGGAGTCCCATACTCAACAAGTGTTGGTAATGAACCAGTTCCATTTTGAACAATATTAGTTACAATTGAAATTGATGATGAAATCAATCTTTGTTGTAATCTATCTCCAAATGATTCTGATGTTATTTGTACTGCATCAGTAACTTTAATTAAGTTATTTTTATTTGAGTTATTCTTAACAACATTTGGTTTAACAGATACACCATTTTGTAATATATCCTCTATTGTACCAATAGATGATTTTACTTTATTGATTTCAGTTATAGAACCATTAATTGAAGAAGTAAACTGATTAGTATCAGTTACTTTAATATGATTTATTGTATTATTTACTACCGCTGGTAAAATACTTATTGAATTTTCCGTTGTTCTAACAAATGTATGAACTGATTGTGGTAGGTGTTTAACTGCTCCAATAGATGAAGATACAAATGTATGAACTGATTGTGGTTCGTGCTTCACAGCGTTAGCTGATGATGATACAAATGTATGTATTGAACCACTTGCACTTCCAGCATCACCTACATTAATTGTAAATGTTCCAGTTTGTCTTTCAATACCATTTTCCAATGCTGATACGAATGTGTGTTCACCAACATATGATGAAGAACCTATATTAATCTTAAATGTATTAGTAGTTACATTAGAAATCTCTAACCATCTTCCAGAAGGATAATCGTAATTAGGTCTTGGGTATGATTTCTTAACACTATTTCCATCCAATATACAAGTATAAGATAATCCATTATCAGAAATCTTAATATAATCACCATTACTAAATCCATGTCCAGCGATTGTTATAGTAACATCACCAGTTGCCGAATTGTATGGTGCATCGGTTGGTGTGTGTGAAGTTTTTCCAACTGAAGTTATTTTTATAGATTTACCAGCATAAGGGTCTGAACCTAATCTTGGGTAAGAATGCGTTGTAGCGTTATCGTCTTGGTCACAAGTGAATGCAATCGATTCATTTTCCAATACTACACTTCTACCAACTCCTAATCCAAATGATTCACTAACAGTAAGAACCATATCTCCACTCAATCCATTATAGGAAGCAGATACAGGTTTAAATGTTTTATTTGGACCCGATACTCCTACATTAACTGTCATTGTAGTTCCAGTTATTGAAGTAATCTTCATTGAACGACCCGCAAATGGGTCTATACCTAATCTCGGATAAGATTTAATAGATTGATTATCATCCATATCACAAGTAAATGCGAATGAACCAGTATCCAATACAATACCCTCTCCTATACTTAGGTTATGCGTTCCAGTTGTGATTACGAAATCTCCATTAGATGGGTCATAAGTAGCGTTAGTTGGAGTAAATGATTTATTTGGACCAGATGCTCCTACATTTACAGTTATAGTATTTGTAGTTTTAGATGTAATAGATAATACACCACTATAAGCAGGTTGTCCAACTGAAGGTAAATTGTGTTCAGTTTTGTTACCATCCATATCACAAGTAAATGTGAATGATTCAGGTCTTATATAAATTTCATCACCAACATTTAAGTTGTGATTTGAAATAGTAATTACAAAGTTACCATTAGATGGGTCATAAGTTGCAGTTGATGGAGTAAACGAACCAGTACCATTTTCGATGATATTAATAATTTGACCAAATGATGAACTTACGATACCAAATTCAGTATCAGTTGTATAAGTTCCAGTTGGAGTTACAACATATCCAGATTCACCTGCTATTGTTGGGTCACCCAAATCACCATCTTGGAATATACTTCTAATAGTTGCCAATGATGGTTTACTAATTGTAGGTGAAATATATGTGTTATGGAATGTATAACCTAATGGGTTATTTGCTAAAATTCCAGCTTGTGTTCTCATTGAATCATCCCACTCAGGAGAAAGACTTCCATTTTCCCATAAATCGGTATATTCAAACATTGCGAAGTTTAACAAATATAGATATTCTTTAGCAGCTACCTCAAATGCATCAGAATCAGTTTTCCAACTATTACCACCATATCCCGATGAATCCCACAATCCAGCATCATATGCCTCTTCCATTGCAAGATATAAATCACCAGTCTGCCAATCAGATGCCAAATAAGAATATAGTTTTATATCATCTGCAGGTAAACCATGCATATGTAATGTGTGGAATATGTGTTCAATTACTTCTTGTGCATCTATATCACCAGAACCAGATATATCACCTGTTGAGTTTAGATACCAAACCATATCGTTCTGTACATGAGTATCAAACAAGTTTGTTAAGTTCCAATATAAAATACCAGCATCATCAAGGAAGTTTGGAGTATAATCACTTCCAGCTCCTCTTGCTACTCTTTGTATAGTTGGTAATCCAGCGTGGTAAGTTCCACTATCACCACTTAATGTTTTAATTAAATTTCTTTGGAATGTTTCATTTATTCCCGAACCACTTGGGTCAGTAAATAATTCAAACATACGAGCAACTTTCTCAGTAAATGTATCAGGTACAGCAGTTTGTCCACCAACATCACCGGCTACAACAATTCTTACACCATTGACCGTAACTTCTTTTTTGAAGAAATCACTACCATCACCAGTTAAAGATATAATTGAACCATTGTTGTATTCTGAATCTAATGTAGGTCCAACTATTTGAGTATAAGAACCCGTTGTTAAATTCTGAGGAGTATCTAAAGTATCATCGTACCATTTTGCTAATGCGAATGAAGTTTTATCAGTTCCTAATTTAATTATATCATTAATGAATCCTACACTTCTCGTTATAAATGCAGATTCAACTTCACTACCACTAAGTACTGATGTAAATTGTGGTGTATCAGTAATTTTAATTAATCCTTCAATCGATTCACTTAAAACAGGTACAGTACTTACTGAACTTTGTTCCGTTCTAATAAATGTATGATTTGATTGTGGTAAATGTTTAATAGCTCCATTAGATGAAGATACGAATGTATGTAATGATTGAGGTAAGTGTTTTACTGCTCTATCAGAAGATGATACAAATGTATGTATTGAACCAGACGCACTTCCTGCATTACCCACATTAATTGTAAACGTTCCATCTTGTCTTTCTAATCCGTTAGTAGTTGCTGATACGAATGTATGAGAACCTACATATGGAGATGAACCAATGTTTATATCAAATGTATTTGTTGTTACATTTGAAATTTCTAACCATCTTCCACTTGGATAATCGTAGTTAGGTCTTGGATAAGATTTTGTAGTTGTATTACCATCTAATACACAAGTATAAGTTAATGAATTATCATCTAATTTGATGTAATCTCCATTATCAAAATTATGATTAGCGATTGTAATAGTTACATCACCAGTTGCAGAATTATATGGTGCATTAGTTACACTATGGGTTGTTTTACCAATTGAACTAATTACGATTGATTGTTCTGCATACGGGTCTGAACCACTTCTTGGGTATGAGTGAGTAGTTAAGTTACTATCCATATCACAAGTAAATGCGATAGATTCGTTTTCTAATACTACACTTCTTCCTATTCCTAATCCAAATGATTCAGAAACAGTCAGAGTCATATCTCCACTTAGAGCGTTATATGAAGCAGATACAGGTGTAAAATATTTATTCGGACCTGATGTTCCTACATTAAATGTCATTGTAGTATCAGTTACAGCCGTTAGAGGAATTGAACGTACTGAATACGGGTCGATTCCAACTCTTGGATATGATTTAACTGATTGGTTATCATCCATATCACAAGTAAATGCGAATGATTCAGATGCCATAATGATACCCTCACCAACACTTAAACTATGACTTGCTACAGTTACCACAAAATCACCAGTTGCTGGGTCATAAGATGCAGTTGTTGGATTGTATTCTACGTTTGGACCAGATTTACCAACATTAAGAGTTATAGTATCTTCGGTTACCGATTTGATTTTAGTTCTCTTATTATAAGAAGGTTGTCCAACTGAAGGTAAATTATGTTCACTTCTATTACCATCCATATCACAAGTAAATGTGAATGATTCTGGTCTTAGGTAAACACCATTATCAGTTGTTAATCCATGCTCATTTATAGTCATCACAAAATCACCATTAGATGGGTCATAAGTAGCGTTAGTAGGAGTAAATGAATTTATACCATCAGTTATAATTCCAGTTACAACTCCGTAAGATTCACTAACTTCAGTTTTATAAGAACCACTCAATGCGATTGAAGATGTTACAGCCTCAAAAGATGTTACTTTAATGTTTCCATCGGTATTAGATACCTTTGATGGAGATTTAGTTATTAATTGAGATAAAACACTTATTGAGTTATTTTGAGTTCTAACAAAAGTATGACCCGCCTGAGGTAAGTGTTTTACTGCTCCATTAGATGCTGATACAAATGTATGTACTGATTGTGGTAAGTGTTTTACAGCGTTTGTTGATGCTGATACAAAGGTATGTATTGAACCAGAAGCACTTCCACCATCTCCTACATTTATAGTAAATGTTCCAGTTTGTCTTTTTAAACCATTAGTTGTAGCCGATACAAAAGTATGAGCTGATGTGTATGATGAAGAACCTATATTAATATCAAATGTATTTGTTGTTACATTTGAAATTTCTAACCATCTACCAGATGGGTAATCATAACCAACTCTAGGATATGATTTCTCAACAGTATCACCATCTAATACACAAGTGTATGTTAGAGAATTATTATCCAATTTGATATAATCTCCATTATTGAAATTGTGATTAGATATTGTTATAGTAACATCACCAGTCGATGCATCATAAGGTGCATTAGTTATAGTATGGGATGTAGTTCCAACTGAAGTAATAACTATTGATTTTTCAGCATAAGGGTCTGAACCTAATCTTGGGTATGAATGTGTAGTTGAATCTCCATCTTGGTCACAAGTAAATGCGAATGATTCATTTTCTAATACTACACTTCTTCCTATTCCCAATCCATGTTGCCCAGCAGTTACAATCATATCACCACTCAATGCGTTGTAATCAACATCAGTTGGTGTAAATAATTTATTCGGAGCCGATACTCCAACATTAACAGTCATTGTTGTATCAGTAACATCAGTTATAATCATTGAACGACCTGCAAATGGGTCTATTCCAAATCTAGGGTAAGATTTAACAGATTGGTCGTTGTCCATTTCACAAGTGAATGCAAACGAACCAGTATCTAATACGATACCCTCACCAACACTTAAACTATGAGTACCAGTTGTGATTACAAATTCTCCAGTTGCTGGGTCATATGATGCGTTGGTTGGATTAAATTGTACATTAGGACCTGATTTACCAACGTTTACAGTTATAGTATCATTAGTTACAGATTTAATTCCTAATTTAGTATTATACGCAGGTTGACCAACTGAAGGTAATTTATGTTCAGTTTTGTTATCATCCATTGTACAAGTGAATACAAACGAATCTGGTTTGATATAAATTTCATCCCTATCATCTAAATTATGATTTGGAATTGTCATTACAAAATCTCCATTTGATGGGTCGTATGTTGCCGTTGTTGGAGTAAATTGCTTTTGTGTAATTATATCAGTAACTAAATTCTTAGCGTAAAGAATACCATCAATAGTTTCATCCTTTTGTACAGTAGTTGCCTCAGAAGGGAATAAGTAGTAGAATTCTCCACCCTTAACACTTCTTTGGTTACCACCCCATAAGAAATCAGTTGCAACACCATCTAAGATATGTCCAACATCTCTTCTACATTTTTCTCTATTGTATGCAAAGAATGGATATTTGAAATCAATATATTCAGTTACTTCTTTTTGAATTAAACTTCTATTATCTCTAATTGTATTCCAAATACTTAATTTAGTTGCTGAAGGTTGTACCAATACAACATTCTGAATAAGTTTTTGAACTAAGTTAGCTGCATGTATTATACCATCAATAGTTTGTGTTTTTTGAACACTTGTTGCTTCTGATGGATATAAATAATAGTACTCACCAGCTACAACACTTCTTTCATTTCCACCATATCTTAAATCGGTAGATACAGCATCTAAAATGTGTCCAACATCTCTACTACATTTAGCTTCATCATAATCAAATCCAACCCATGAAGATGAGATGTAAGCAATTACTTCAGCTTGAACCAATTCTCTATTTTGTTCTATCGTTTGATATAATCCTTCTCTTTCTACTGATGGATTTACTAATATAGTATTACTCATTACCTTATCAGATAATCTTTGAGCATGAACTATACCATCAACAGTTTGGTCTAATTGTGAACCTTGTGCTTGTGATGGGTATTTGTAATAGAAATCTCCAGCAATTATACTTCTCTCATTTCCACCATACAATAAATCAGTAATTGCTGCATCTATTATATATCCCGTATCTCTTTTACATTTTACATCATCGTAATTGGCTGCGTTCCAAGAAGATGAAACATATTCGATTACTTCATTCTGAATTAAATCTCTATTTTCTAATACTAAGTTGTAAGCGTTTACTTTATCAGAAGTTGGTGGTACAAATACTGCCCCACTAATTACCTTTTGTGCAACTTCACCAGCATATTCAATACCATCTAATGTTGGGAACAATTGAGAACCAGTTGCTTCTGATGGATATTTCCAATAGAATACACCAGCATTAATTGTTCTTTCGTTACCACCATATACAATATCAGTAATTGATGCATCTAAGATATGTACTACATCTCTCTTACAAGTATTTTCTGGGTAATCGAAATCACTCCAAGAAGCTGATAAGAATGATATAGCTTCTTCTTTAATAAACTCTTTGTTATTGTTTATAATAATTTGTGTATCTAATCTATCCTGTGATGGGGATGAGAATGTTACGTTTGATGCTACTTTTTGTGCTACTTTACTTGCGTATCTAATTCCATCTAATGTTTGATTCAATTGTGAACCTTGTGCTTGTGATGGATATTCTAAGTAGAATTTACCATTAAATATAGATGCTGAATAAACATTATGGATTAAATCTTCAGCTGCTCCACTAACAATACCAGCAACATCTCTCATACATTTATCTTCATCATAAGATGCAGTTGACCAAGAAGATGATAAATAAGCTATTGTTTCTTCTTTAATGAAATCAATATTTTGTTTTAGTAAGTTGTAAGCTGCAACAGTTGTTGATGAAGTTACTTCACTTCCATATAATGATGATGATTCATAAGAACCACTACCAAATTCTATAATTTTAGTTACAATCTCAAATGATTCTGAAATGAATGAAATATCACTAGCAGATGCCGAAATTGAAGATGTTACATATTGTGAAACATTACTTACTGCAATTGCCTCTTCGGTATTATCAACATATGGAGGTATAACACTTACTGATTCATTTTGTGTTCTAACAAAAGTATGAACTGATTGTGGTAAATGTTTTACTGCTCCATTCGATGCTGATACGAATGTATGAATAGATTGTGGTTCATGTTTAATAGCGTTGTTTGATGCAGATACAAATGTATGTATTGAACCACTTGCACTTCCTCCATCTCCAACGTTTATTGTAAATGTACCATCTTGTCTTTTTATACCATTAGATGTAGCAGATACAAATGTATGTGCCCCAACATATGATGAAGAACCTATGTTAATATCAAATGTATCAGTAGTTACGTTTGATATCTCTAACCATCTACCAGATGGATAATCTATTGTAGGTCTTGGATATGATTTCTCAACAGTATTGCCATCCAATACACAAGTATAAGTTAGTGCATTATCATCCACTTTAATATAATCACCATTACTAAATCCATGTGATGAAATAGTAAGTGTAACAATACCAGTTGTTGGATTGTATGGTGCGTTTGTTGGAGTATGTGATGTTGTACCAACTGATGTGATTAATATCGATTGTTCAGCGTATGGGTCAGAACCACTTCTTGGGTAAGAATGTGTAGTTGAATCCCCATCTTGGTCACAAGTGAAAGCAAAAGATTCATTTTCTAATACTACACTTCTATTTACACCTAATCCATGTTGACCAACTGTAACTACCATATCTCCACTCAATGCGTTGTAATTAACATTAGAAGGAGTAAAGTATTTATTTGGTCCAGATATACCAACATTAACAGTCATTGTTGTATCAGTAACATCCGTTATAATCATTGAACGACCAGCGTATGGGTCTATTCCTAATCTTGGATAGGATTTAACTGATTGGTCATTGTCCATATCACAAGTAAATGCAAATGAACCAGTATCTAAAATAATCCCTTCCCCAACACTTAAACTATGAGTACCAGTTGTGATTACAAAATCACCAGTAGCAGGGTCATAACTAGCAGTTGAAGGAGTCCATTCTACATTAGGACCTGATTTACCAACATTTACAGTTATAGTATTATTGGTTACCGATTTGATTCTTAATTTGTTATTGTAAGCAGGTTGTCCAACTGAAGGTAATTTGTGTTCAGTTTTATTATCATCCATCGTACAAGTGAATACAAATGATTCAGGCTTTAAATAGATACTATCTGCTTTCTTAAATTTGTGATTTGGAATAGTCATTACAAAATCACCATCAGCAGGGTCATACGTTGCTGTGGTTGGAGTAGAACCAGTTCCAAATTCTATAATATCTAATACAGTTTCAAATGAAGATGATAATTTAGATATAAGAGTTTCTGAACCAATTAGTGAAGAAGTGTATTGTGTACCACTTCCTCTTTTAACTAAACCATCAATAGTTTTAGTTAATATTGGTAAAGTACTCACCGAATTAGTATTTGTTCTTACAAATGTATGATTCGATTGAGGTAAATGTTGTATTGCTGAACGAGATGCTGATATAAATGTATGTGGTGATTGTGGTAAATGTTTTACCGAATTCACCGATGATGATACAAATGTATGAATAGAATTTTTAGCACTTCCCGCATCACCTACATTAATTGTAAATGTCCCAGTTTGTCTTTTTATTCCACCAACAGTAGCAGATACAAATGTATGTGTACCTGTGTAGGAAGAGGAACCTATATTAATATCAAATGTGTCAGTAGTTACGTTTGATATTGGTAACCATCTTCCAGAAGGATAATCATAACCAGCTCTTGGGTAAGATTTTGTTACAGTGTTACCATCCAATACACAAGTATAAGTTAAACCACTGTCATCAATTTTTATATAATCACCATTACTAAATCCATGTCCAGCTATTGTTAAAGTAACATCACCAGTTACTGCGTTATAAGGTGCATTTGTAACTGTGTGTGATGTATTTCCAACTGAAGTAATCTCAATAGATTTTCCAGCATAAGGGTCTGAGCCTAATCTTGGATAAGAATGTGTTGTAGAATCTCCATCTTGGTCACAAGTAAATGCAATCGATTCATTTTCCAATACTACACTTCTTCCTATTCCCAATCCATGCTGTCCAACATTTAAAACCATATCACCAGTCAATGCGTTATAAGAAGCAGTTGATGGTGTAAATGTTTTATTCGGACCAGATGCACCAACATTGAATGTTAACGTAGTATCGGTTACCGATGTGATTGGAATAGAACGAACCGCAAATGGGTCAATACCAACTCTTGGATATGATTTAACCGATTGGTCATCATCCATATCACAAGTGAAAGCAAATGATTCATTAGAAAGTACAATACCCTCTCCTACACTTAAAGTATGTTTACCAACAGTTGCACTAAATTCACCAGTTAATGGGTCATAAGATGCATTGGTTGGGTTGAACTTTATATTAGGACCTGATTTACCAACGTTTACACTTATAGTATTATCAGTTATTGAGTTTATTGTTAATTGTTTGTTATATGCAGGTTGACCAACTGAAGGTAATTTATGTTCAGTTCTATTGCCATCCATATCACAAGTGAATACAAATGATTCTGGTTTTAAGTAAATTCTATCACCAACATCTAAACCATGTTGAGAAACAGTCATTACAAATTCACCATCAGCAGGGTCATAAGTTGCCGTTGTTGGAGTAAATTTATCTACACCACTTTTTAAGATACCAACTACCGTACTAAATCCTCCACTAACAATGTTTCTATCAGAAACACTAGCATCTAAAGATGAAGTATATTGTACACCATCAGTTACTTTTATATTATTCTTAGTATTTACTTCTTTTTCAAATTCACCCCTAGTCGGAACATAAACGTATTTTTGTTCTGATGATAGTGGTAAACTATCTACAATATTTATTACACCACTAGCTGAAACGTTTGTCGGATTCACATAGAAAAGTGTATCAGGTGTATCTGCTAAAGGAGTAAATGTAAGTGTACCAAATGTAATACCATTGTTTATTAAACCAATACTTTCATATACATCATATACAGTACCAGCAGTTCGTTTAGTTTTGATTAAAAATGGTGAGTTAATTGTAGCATCTTCAAAACCTAAATCATTGATTGAGAAGTTATACATTTCATTTCTAACCAATGTTAAAGTTGGGTCTTTTTTAGAACCTAAGAAAGAACCAGTATCTTCACCACCTAATCTCCAGCCTTCTCTACCATCAAAATATTTTAATTGGTCATCATTAATGTAAAATGCAGTTGAATCATTTGGTAAGGATACAACTTCAAAGTAAGTTGATGTATCAGATGAACCTGAAATTTCTTTACTTCCACTAATACCATATTCAACGATATCGATTACAGTTCTGAACGATTCTGAAATAGAACTTGCCGTACTAACTGATGCTGATATAGATGATGTAATTTGTGTAGTGTTATTAAATTTAATATTATCATTTACATTTGATACTGCAACAATATCATTTGGAAGTTTAGTTCCAATCGTTGTTGTTATTAAATTATCACCATAAGAATCTTTAGGAATACCAACTTGTGATATTGGTAATCCATTTGAAGCAGAACCTATTGTTTTATCAGTAGTTATAGAACTACCACTTTCAATAATTTTTGTTACTATTTCAAATGATGATGAAATAGATTGAGCTTCGGCAGAACTAGCAGTTATTGATGATTCTACTAATGTAACACCACTAACTAATTTTGGTTCTTCTAAAGTCCATTTAAAGTTTGGAGTATTTCCAGCAATTGCTGCTAGTAATGAATCTTCACCTTGTTTGATTATATCTTCAACGATTCCAAATGAAGAACTTACTTTAGCTCTTTCAGTTTCACTACCAGAAACAGAAGATGATACGAATTGTAATACATTTCCTGCTCTAACTCTAGCGTAAGTATTATTTATAACACTTGGTACTTCAACTATCTGATTTGTTATTACCTTATCAATAAATGATTTAGCGTAAGATATACCATCAACAGTTTCATTTAGTTGGTCTCCATTTACTTTCGAAGGAACTTCATTATAATATAAACCAGCTCTAACTGATTTTTGATTACCACCATAATATAAGTCAGTTGAAACTGCATCTACAATATATCCAGTATCTCTTTTACATTTTTCTCTTAGGTAAACTAAGTTAGGAAACTGAGTATCAATAAAGTTTACAGTTTCTTCTTGAATTAAACTTCTATTTTCAACAATTAAATCGTATGTTGATTGTATGATTGCCGATGCTGTTACGAATGTTTCTTTAACAACTAATTTTTTAGATAAATCTCTTGCCCACTCTATACCATCTAATGTTGGTAATAGTTGTGTTGTTGTAGCAGTTGATGGGTATAAGTAATAGAACTCACCAGCAATTCTACTTCGTTCATTACCACCATATCTTAAATCAGTTGCAACTGCGTTAATAACGTGTCCAACATCTCTTTTACATTTTACCTCATCATATTCAAATCCTCTCCAAGAAGATGATACAAATGAAATAACTTCGTTTTGTATAAATGATTTATTATTTACTAATAAGTCATATCCATTTTCTACATTGATAGATGGTTCTACATAAGTAATATCACCTACTAAACTTTCAGCAAGTCCACCAGCATATCTAATAGCATCTAATGTTTCTTGTTTTTGTGAAGCTGTTGCTTCTGATGGATATAGATAGTAGAATTTTCCATTTAAAATAGATTTTTCGTTACCACCATATAATAAATCATGTGCAGCACCATTAACAATATGTCCTATATCTCTTTTACAAGTTATTTCATTGTAATCAGATTCACTCCAAGAAGATGATAAGTATGCAATTGTTTCATTTTGTATAAATGATAAGTTACCTACTAAAGTATCGTATCCATTTTGGAAATCAATTGATGGATTTTCAAATGAAGAACTTTGTATAGTAGTTGGTGCATAATCACTACCTAATTCTAATATTCTAAAAACAGTTGCAAATGAAGAAGAAACTTTATTAGCAACTTCTGCACTTGATGAAATATCAGTATTATATTGAGGTGTTTCCGTTACTTTTATATTTCCAGCATTTGATGATGTAAGAAATGGCAATGGGAAATCCTCATTAGTTAAACCATACTCTACTATTTGTAGTACACTATTAAAGTTTCTATTTATTGTATCTACTTCAGTTTGTGTTGTTGCATCTGAACCTATATATGGTACATTGTTAGTAGCTTTTATTAAACCATCTATGTTATCAACTAATGTATAACTAGCGGTTGCTCTAGCTCCTAAAGATAATACCTCTTTAACCTTATCAAATCTATCATCAATTATATTTAATTCAGTTGATGTTGCTGATGTTGAACTTGTGATTTGGCTTTCTTTAGATATGTTCCAAACTGAACCTGTGTTATATCCTCTTGTTGCTGATTTAGCTAATAAGGAAGGAATATTATTAATACCACTCGATACTATATTAGAAACTAATCTATATTCTGATTTCGCTTGTTCTGCTACTGTATCAGATGAGTTATTACTACTAAATTGTTGTAATTCATCGGTTACTTTGATACCCGCATTAGTATTTGGAACAAATTCAGGTATTGCACTTAATCCATCTTCAATGGTATCAATAATAATTGTATAACCATCTCTTACTCTATTAAATGCTTCTAAGTTACCACCACTACCAGTAATAAATCTAGAACCACTAGCATACATACCAAAATCACCAAACGATGTGTTTGAGTTTAGAAGTACTGCTTGTCCACCTTGTATTACTTTAACAGAATATGCTGAGAAGTTTGTAAAGAAAGATACCAACTGAATAAAACCTCTACCAACAACTTGACAACCCACACCATTAGGTGCAATCTGAGTATATGCATCCAATACCATTGAAGCAAGAGGTGAATCAGGATGAATTATATTTCCATCTACGTTCAATCCACCACCACCAGCAGGAATTGCTTCATACTTCTCTAAGAATGAGTTCTCCTGATTCGATATCATCGAACAGTTCTGAATGTATGGAGATGTTGTAATAAATGAGTTTGGAGCGAATGCAATTGCAAATCCACTTTGTGAATTATCTACTGATGGAAATACCCTTAATCCAGCAAATGTCATTTCAGAAAGATAACAACCACTATTTACCCAAAATAAATCTTCGTTTTCGTTTTTAGCTACAATCTTAGTTACCCTTAAACCAGCTCCCCAAACAGTTGTGTTTTTTGGAAGTTCGATTGGATTTTGTTCTAAGTAAGTACCAGCAGATACTTCGATTCTAAAACCAGTAAATAAAGAACCTGTTGGTAAACCAAATCTACCATCATCTCCAGCAGTTGCTAATTCAGCTGCTCTTTTAACTGTTCTAACTGGAAATTGTTGAGTTCTACCATCATTTGTATCATCACCAGAAGTTGAAGATACATAAATAGTAGCATCCATTGCTCCGAAATCTTCGGGTTTGATTCCACCAAATAATTGCGTATCTAATGATTCTAATGCAACTGATGCAGTTAGTTCTAATGATTGGTCACCAACAAAATTAAGAGGACCATCAATAGTAAGTGAACCAGTAAGTTCAACCGAACCAGTTATAGTTGATTTTTCAGAAGGGTCTGAACCTAAATCAAAACTTTGAGATACTAAAAGAGAACCAGATATAGATACACCTTGTGCAAATGAGGTATCTCTGATAAAATCTTGTACCTCCTCAACCTGTTTTCTTGATATTAATCTAGCCATTCTTTATTGTATTTCTACTATTTTTCCTTTTATTATAAATGCGTTATCTGGAACTTCAGTTGGTACTCTTGTAATATCTTCATTAAATACCATTCTGATTTCCTTAGAACCACTAGCATATTGACCTGATGTTAATTCAGTTCCCTCACCATCAAATAACTTTACAACATATTTACTTCTATTTTGCTTCACACCATAAAGATATACATCTAAATAATCATATGCATTATCTACTTGTAAATCTTCATAGTTAAATCTATATCCATTTATATCTACTCTATCTAATAAATCACCATCATTGTTACCATCCTTAGAACCTAAGAACAATGTAAATAATGTTTCGGTACTTGAATCTAATGATGAGGATGTTGGAGTAAACTCATTGATAAACGTATCTTTGATTACTTCTAATACAAAATTTTTGAAAGATTGTCTATCTCTCTTTTTTACTGTATTTCCTGTGTATATTTTTGGAACCTTTCTACTCATTAGTTAACTCTTTCAATATCACCCTTTATAAATATTCTATCATCAGTTGAGAATGACCATGCATCACCATTTCTATCCACTAATGGGAAATTTTCTTTTTTCATTTTTATGTAGAAATCATTTCCAACTTGTTCGTAAACATAGTCTTGACTTCTTACAAATAATTCACCTTGAGAATCATCGGTTAAAAGATACATAAATACATCAAACCTAGCATGAGGTTTTCTTTTATCTTTAAGTCTTGAATCTAACGTTTTAATTCTCATATTCTCAACCTTAAATACCCAATAAAGAGGATGATAAAATTCATATCTATCCCCATTTGGTTTATCTGAAGGAATACCCTGAAATGTATCTGGTGCGTTTACCTCCTTCATTATGTTTTTTAAAGTAAAGATGTTCATAATTCAATAAATTTACCAGTTACCGATACTTCATCATTTGTATCTAAAACATACGTTAATTCTCCACCACTTTCAAATGCTTGTGTATTATCCAATTTAAAAAGAATTTGATTTTTACTTCCATCAAATGTGTATGTATAAGCATTTGGTGTTATAAATACCCCATTAATATAAACTCTAAACCAACCCTTAGTATCAAATGTACCTCTAAGTTCTTGCGGTAATATAGGTAATTCTGCATTTGTTAAATAAAAATAAGAGAACTTATTTGTTACTCCATCAGCTGTTTCATCAGGATATAATCCTTTATTCATACCAGCATCAGCAGAACCTCTAATTGCTACAAAATCTATAACACTTTGGTACTCATTATAAATATTAGGATTTGAGAATCTCATACCTGTTAAGTCAGTTTCTATACCCCATACAACTTTCTTCGGAGTGAATGATTTTTTAACAGTTGGTTTCTCATCATATGTTTCTGGAAGTAGATATGCATTAACTACCATTGTAAAGGAAGTTCTAATGATTCTTTCCGAACCTTCTCCTACTTCTTGTTGATTATCAAATGAATCAATACGAGTCCTAAATTTGTATCCTTTCTCCTTACCCCAATACCTATCAGTTGCATATTGAAATGCTTCAACTATGGTGTTCATATGTTCGGTAAATGATGTCCAAATCATTACCTCATAAGTTACAGTTACATAATCGGGTACAGAAACTTCATATTGTTCAAATGCTTTAGAAGCTTCTGGTTGTAATGAAAATCTTTCGTATCTATTTTTTTTAGAATATTTTTTATAAGCTGGAAGAGTATTTACATCTTTAAATTGTTGTAATGCAGAATCTCTTTCAATAGAATTTCTTTTGAACATTACTAAAGGAATTTGAATCTTACCTCTTTGGTCTCTCAGATATCCTTTTGCTCTAGCGTTATTCCATCTTTCAGCATTACCATATAATAAAGGAACTTTAACTTGATTACCATGTTCTTCAACATCGGGTATCACAGTATCCACCATATACTCAGCAATAGTAGTATCTACATCTAAAAGTTTAACCCCTTTAGTGTATTCCTTATCGATTCCTCGTTGTAATGCTCTATTTGTTTCTTTCTTATTCATTAAATAACTCTCATTTCAGTTTGAATAGAACTTCTTCTAGTCATAAATGTTGATGCAATGATTGAGAATTTCTCCCCACTCTGTCCACCAATTAATTGGTCTTCTCTTACATTATCAATTTCAAAGTATGCATCATTATGCATTATAATATCTCCAATCTCTGGATAGAATCCTTTTCCTTTTAAAGAAATACGATTAAATCTAAATTCTACATTTTGTCCACTATCAGCACCAAATCCTTCATATGAAACCGAAGAATCATCTCGTTCAATAACAGCACTACATTCAGTACCTTGGAAATAAGATTTATTTAGGGATTCACCATAAAGGTTAGTTGATATATCTTCAATAGAAAGCTTGAATAGAACTACTGTTGTTTCAATAACAGCATCTACTAATTCTTTTGAAATAGATTCAAAAAATCTTATATCTCTATCTAATGCAAATCTTGGCATTTTATCCTGTGTATATCGTTAGTGGAACTTTTCGTAACATTTCTTGCTGATAATTAGATTCGTTATTTCTAATTTCAAACTGATTCTTTCTACTTAGTTCTTCTAAGTTTTCTCTGAGTTGTTCAATCAGAGCATCTTTTTCAGTTTGAGCCTCAGCTCTTAATGCACCACCATCTAACGATATTTCGGAACCAGGAATAGGTACTGAACTATATTTTTCTCGGATTGCTCCTAATAGTTCTTTAGCCAAAGCAAGTGAATATTTTCTAATCCATTGTCTACCAACATCATTAATAGTATGATATTGTATAAAATTATATCCAACGTTAGCATAATCAGAAACTACATCTGCAGATACATTTGTTGAATTTTGAATAAATTCGTTTCTTACAAAATATTCAAACCACATTTTTTCTGCTTTCTTTGGTATTGGAAATACTTGTAATTTATTATTTGTGATATTAAATGAGTGTGCCGATTTTCTTATTGTATCATTAAGTTCAATTGCTTGCATTCTTAATAAGTCTTGAAACATTGGCATCATAATAAATTGAGATGCTGGGGATAATTCCCCAAATCCAAATTCATCCATTAGATTTTTACTACCTACACCACTTCCGGCATATGGGTCAAAGAATCTTGCCGATGCAGGTGGTGCTTCGTGAAACACTTTTACTACATCTATTCTATTAGCACTTTCACTTACATTAGCGAAAAGAACATCCAAATCATAGATTTGTTGTCCAGCAACCATATCAATACTTCCCTTTTTAATATCAGTATTACCACCTACACCAGATAAAGTACCATATGCATCTGATATACCTATTATATCTGCTAAATTGGAACCTTGAACTAATTTTCCACTATAATTGGAACCTGTTGGATTTCCTTTTAGTGTATCTAAGTTGTTTCTAATATTAAATTGGTTTACTTGTGCGGCATATTCTGAAGTTGCTTCTTCAAAACAAGCGAACAAACTCTCATCAACTAATTCGACATTTTGTACAGGGTAACCTAATCGTTTTGCACACCAATTAGCAACTTTAGGAGCATCTGATTGAAATACTAAATCAGAATCGTAAGTACCAAAAGGAGTTGAACCCGTGGCGAATGATGATGAACCGGGATATATGTATTCTACTGACATGAATTATTTCCTCTATTTTGTTATCGTACTAATAAATATAAAGAAAAAGAAGAATAGTGTTTTTATTCGGAGCATAAAAAAAGAGGGGAACTTTCGAACCCCTCTAATTTAATTAATCTGAACTACGTTCCGATTAGATAGATGCTAAATCTTTGATAAAGATTTTACCATAGTATTCAGGTCTAACCATCTTCTTAGCGTATCTCGTCATAACTCCTCTTCTTGGAGTGAAGTTATTCGGGTCATATACTAATGGAGTCATAATTAATGGTACATAAGGTGCGTAAACTGCTCCTGTTTCTAGGAAGTTTGAACCTCTAAATCCTAACAAGATTTCGTTTGAAGTCATGTAAGGGTTTTTGTACACAGTATATCTGTTAGAAAGTGAACCAACATTTGTTACACCAGCAGCGAAAGATGAAGCATCTTTGTCAGCTGAGATAGAGAATGCAGGAATAGATTCTAAGATAGTACATACATCAGGAGAAGCAACTACGAAGTTAGCTCCACCTCTTAAAGTCAATTGGTGAATCTTATTAGATACTTTGTTTAATTTAGTACCTAAAGTTTGGAACCAAGTGTTCTTTTGGTAAGCAACTGAAGAACTTCCAGCTGACCAAGTTGAACCATTGTATTCCTCACCGATTGTAGCTGACCAGTATTCAGTAGTCAATGCGTTAGACTTTAACATATCTAAGATTTCTAAGTCAATCTCTAAAGAGATATAGTCAGATAACATAGCAGTTAATTCAGCCTCAGCATCGATTGAATGGTAAGCGTTTAAATCCTGTGCTAATTCAGGAGTCCATACAGCCTTTAGTTTTCTAGTCTTAGCAACAATTGCTTCAGACTTTAATTCTAAGTCAACTTCAGGAATATCCAAATTACTTGCAGAACCATCAGTATCTTCAAAATCACCTCTTGCGTAATCAGCAGGTACTACTGAATGCTTTACAGTTACAGTGTTTGCATCAACAGCAGCAGATGTTCCAACGAACAAATCTACTTTAGACGAATCAGCAGCGTTTACTCTGTTGAATTGTCCGTAGTTAAGTCCATTGATATCAGTTCCAGCAACAACGAAAGATGAAAGTGCATCAACATCAGCAGTTGCTCCAATAGAAGAAACAGCTACAGTTAATATTTGAATATCACCAACTTCAACTGAAGCAGATAATGCAGCATCAAATCCTACATCAGCATGTGATGCTGAAGCCCAAGTTTGAGCACCTGTTGCAATTGCAGCAGATGTAGCTTCGTTTACAGAGTATCCGAATGCACCAGCACCGTATAATCCATTCTCAGCTGATTTAGTTTGACCAAATCCAGCACCAACGTTAGCACCACCTGCACCACCGAATAAAGAACCATCAGCACCAGTAGATTTTCCACCAGTTGCAGTTCCGTATTTGAAGTCTAGATAGAATACAAGTCCTGAAGGTAAGTTCATTGGTTGTACACTAACGAATTCTTTAGAAGCAATCTCGCCAAAGATTCTTCTTACAAGAGGAAGGGCTACACCACTCCACTCTTCACTATTTGCGGCAGCTCCAGTAGAACTTGCCTCATCAAGCAATTGTTTTGCTTGGTTTTCTAAAAGAACAGACATTGCGCCTTGCTCTTTTTCGTTTAAACCTTCTAGAAGTCCAGTTTGTTCCCATTTACCTTTTAGTTGTCTTGTTTCATTCAACATTACAGCTTGTGGGTTCTTTCCTTCCATTAGTTTAGATAAATCAAAATTTGCCATTTTATTTTTCTTTTTTAATGTTAAGTTAATTATTTAATATTAGCCAATTGTTTAAATCTTTCGGCTAAAGTATTTGTGTTCTCAGAAATAATGTTTTTTACTGGAGCAGTTGAAGCAACTGGTTTAGAAGCACCTTCCGATACTACTTTCTTAGTTCTTTTTTCAGTTCCTGTAAAATTCATAGATTCTGCTAACGTAGCGTAAACTAATTTTACCTCTCTAACAGATGTTGTTCTGTCTAAGTTTTCTACAACTTTAGATTTTTGTTCGTTGGTTAGGTTATAACCTCTGAATAATCTGTTAGCGTACAATAATTTTGCATTAAGAAGGTTTACTTCGTTGATAGTAGATTGTAAAGATTTCACAGTAGTGTAAGCTTCTTCTAACTCAGTTTGTAGTTTAACTACCTCTTCGTTAGCTTCTTCTTCAGCTACTACTTCTTCTTCCATTTCTTCTTCTTCTCCGTATCCCATTTCTCTCAAGATTTCATCCAAGTCGATTTCATCTTCATCTTCTTCTTCTTCAATTTCTTCTTCCTCTTCTGAGATAGTTTCTTCAACTTCCTCTTCTGATTCTTCTTCTTTGATTTCAGATTCTTCTTCAGATTCTTCTTCTTTGATTTCATCTTCAACTTCTTCTTCAGATACTTCTTCTTCAGAATCCATTTCCTCTTCGGAAACTTCTTCTTCATCTTCCATACCCATTTCAAGTTCTTTGATGATAGCTTCTAAATCTAATTCATCTTCTTCAGATTCTTCTGATTCTTCTACTTCTTCTTCAGATTCCATCTCTTCGATTTCCTCTTCTTCTTTGTAGCCTTCCTCAACTTCTTCTTCTTCAGAATCCATAGTTTCTTCAACTTCTTCTTCTTCAGATTCTTCCATTTCTTCTTCTTCAGTTTCAGAAATTTCTTCAATTTCTTCTTCTTCAGATTCAGATACAGCGTCCTCTTCCAACTCATCACCTACCTCTGCAGTTTCTTCTTCAGATTCAGGTCCAAGTTCTGTGTGTGCGTCAGATGCAACATCAGATGGTTCAACTGGAGATTCTTCATCACCTTTACCAATATCACTAGAATCTAACTCTTCTTCCATTTCTTCCTCTTCACCTTCCATTTCAGCTTGTAGCTTCTTTGATAGGATAGATTGTAGTCTTGGAGTAAAAGCTTCTTCTAATGCGATTTTAGCGTTAGCGATAGCAGTTTCTCTTACAGCTTTAGCATCCGCAATTGCTTCTTTTAACAATTTTGAATTTGCCATTTTACTTTGTAATTTTTGTTTTTCTGAAGTTATTCGAGAAACCTCAATGTAGAATTTGTGTAAAATTGGTTGTTCGGTAACTAAACATTAAAAGTTAGTATTCATTAACCAATGAACCCACATAGATATGGGTTATTATAAGAATAAATATATAAAAATTTATAAAACAATAAAAAACTAAAGAAAATAATAAGTTTTTTATAGATTTGGTGTATAGGGTTATTTTTTAATCTTACCCCTTTTGATATCTCTTTGTAGTTCTGCACCTGCTCCTAACAAATCATTTATTGATTGGTCGATTGGTACACTACGATATTTAGAAAGTTTTCTAACTGCCATCATTACGATTCGTTTCTCTTCAGTAGAGTATCCTTCGTTGATTACTGATTCATTCTTCTTATGAAGTTTAATTGTAAGTTTTTGATTTGGATTACCATCTTTACCAGCTAATGCTGATGCGAAGTTTAGCCTACCTCTTAGATTTGCTTTCTTAATACTTCTAAACAACTTCTTACCATCTAATTCATGTTTGTTAATAAAATCTTCAACGGCTGAACCTCTTGTTCCAGTTAGTGCAGCTATTCCCATTGCTTCTTTACTAGCCGATTCGTTAATAGATACTTCATTCATTTCAGAGATAGCCTTTTCTCTCATTATCTCTCTTACGATTTTTCTAAGTTGTTCTTTCATCTTTGGTAATCCTTTATGTGTTGTTTTTGCGAAATCTTCTATTTCCTTTTCACTCATTCTATCAGCAATTCCTTTTATTTCATCTGAAACTTCTGAGGATTTTACTTCACCTCTTTTAAATGCTAATGCCAATCCAAATAATTTTTGTTGTTGTTGAGATTGTGCAGGCATCTTATTACATTAAGTTTTTTAAACTATGATTCTTAAATCCATTAGAAACTTTACCTTCAAATATTGATTGTATTTTAGCAGCCAATTTCTTACTACCATTCATTTTTAAATCAAATGCAATAGCATCTACTGATGTTTCACCTTCCCATCCAGATTGATTAGTTGCTAAATGTGCAATTTCATCAGTACCTTCTGCTGAATCATAAAGTTCAGAAGAGAATACAGTATTCTTTCTCCACTCATCATATTCCTTAGAGAATACATCTTTTGGTTTGTCTGGGTCATTCATTGGATTAGAATCCCATTCAGGTTTATCTTCTAATATTGAAATTAGTTTTCTTGCTTCAGAATGAAAGTTTGCATCAGTTAGAGCTTCAACAGCTGCTTTACTCATTCTACTTTCGTATTCTTCTTTACCTAATTTTTGTGGAGTGATTCCCAACTCTTTTGCTTTACCATTAACGGCTTTGTTTATTTTAGGATTACCAGCTCTTTCTTTAGTTGAATCTTTAGTAGGTTCATCTTTCTTAGGTTCTTCACCTTTAAACGTTTTTCCTAATTCCTTAGCGTAAGCTACTGCATCTTTACTATTTTTAAAAGTTTTGTATTCATCACCACCATCTCCAAAACTTACAGCTATACCTTCACCACCTTCTTCTTTTCCAATAAAAATAGCTTTATCAGTATCATTATCAATAACATATTCAATAGTACCAGTATTTAAATCAATATCACTCATACCATTAACACCCAAAGCTTTGTTTAATTCTTTTTCAACAGAATCAGCTGAATCTTGTGTCATTTTACCATCTTTACCATACTTTAATTTAGCAGGTTCTGATTTACTAATAGCTTGTTTGATAAGTCCTTTTAAATCATCTACTTCAGCATCAATTGTATCTTTTTGCATTCCCCACTCTTCATTATCCTCATCTCTATCAATATCTTCTAAATCGTATTGTAGATTAGCCAATGCCTTTAAGTTATCTTTAATTTCATTGTAATCTTCATCTGATACTTTCCCTTTAAGAGATTTTACTGTTGATTTAAAATCTTTTGCATCATATGCATTATCTATTGAATCTGATGTAGATGGTTCTGATTTATCTTTCTTATCTTTTTTCGGTTCATCATCTGATGGGTACGATAGATTATACCATTTTTTAGATGCCATATCCGAAACAACATTAATATCAGAAAAAGCCAATTTTTTTAATTGTTCTTTATCTAATTTATTAATCAAAGATTTTTCTAATGCCTTTTTTTGTTCTGGTGTTTGACTACTTACATTTTTATATTGAACTTTGATTGCATCAAT